>Ga0160423_10004205_pt1 | contig 11863 bp, 8 predicted proteins | sample CRUFie14St8metaG_FD_108191 | JGI IMG/M metagenome (GOLD analysis project Ga0160423, IMG submission 108191) | Marine microbial communities from the Costa Rica Dome - CRUD Field 142mm St8 metaG | ecosystem: Environmental > Aquatic > Marine > Oceanic > Photic zone | place: Costa Rica: the Eastern... | reverse complement strand
GCGGATATCCTTCGGCGGGCGATGGGTAAGAAAAAGCAGTCCGAAATGGACAAGCAGCGGGTCACCTTTGTTGAGGGGTGTAAGGCGGAGAATGATATCGACTCTGTTCTGGCTAACCGGATCTTCGATAAGATTGCGAGCTTTGCCGGGTATGGATTCAATAAGTCGCACTCGGCCTGCTATGCCCACATCTCCTACTGGACGGCGTATCTCAAGGCGAACTTCCCTGTCGAGTTCATGGCGGCTCTCCTCTCCAACGAGTTTAGCAACACCGACAAGATAGGCGTTTTTGTCTCGGAGTGTCACCGGATGGATATTGAGATCCTTCCGCCGGACTTGAATCGGTCCCAGTTACGGTTCGCTCCGGAGCAACTATCCAGTGGGAAAATGGCGATTCGGTATGGGCTTGCGGCAATTAAGAACGTGGGAGAAGGCGCCATGGCGCAGGCCATCGCCGAACGGGAGTTGAACGGGAGGTTCTCTACCATGGATGATTTTACGAACCGTCAGGATTCCAAGGTCGTGAACAAGCGGATTCTGGAGAATCTGGTGCTCTCGGGGGCGATGGACTGGACCGGTGAAACAAGGGCAGGTATGCATGCCCGGGTCGAGGAGGTCACTGCTGCTGCCAGTGCTGCCCAGCGTGACCGGGAAAGTGGCCAAGTTGCGTTGTTTGCTGACGAGGAGCTGGCTGCGCCTGCAGCGAGAAAGCAAATCCCTGAATGGCCAAAGGATGAGCGTCTTGAGAAAGAGAAGGAATTGCTGGGTTACTATGTCACCGGACATCCGCTGGATAAATACCGTAGCCTCCTGGATTCAGACCGCTTCTGCAAGTTAGGCTTGCTCGATGACCTCGACATTGGCGACCGGCGTGCCCGTTTCCCATTTGCCGGGATGATCCGGAAAATTGATCAACGGCTTACCCGAAAGGGGAAGCCATTTGGGATACTCGTGATTGAGGATTTTACGGGGAGTCAGGAAGTGCTCTGCTGGGGGGAGTCTTATACCCCGGCACGAGATGCGGGTATTCTCGAGGAAGGGGCTGTCATCGCCTTGAAGGGTGAGATCTCGATTGATGACAGAACCGAGAGTCGGAAAATCATGGGAAGTGGGCTCAAGGAGTTGAAGCTACGCTCGAACCAGAACGGTAGTAATGGGGGAGGTCCACTAGAGCTCTCACTGTGGGTTTCGCGCAGCCGAGTCGAAGACCTCAGAAAAATCGAAGAAGTGCTAGCCTCTCATCCAGGGAAAACACCGGTTCTCCTCCATTTCCAGAGCGGGACGGGGAAGAGGGCTACGGTTGAGTGTGGAGAGCAGTTCCGAGTTCAGAAATCCGAGGCCCTTTCTGCAGCGCTTGGCCGGTGGGTGGATTAGTATCACGGAGCGATGCGCAGCCGGTAAAACGATTTGCCTGATACAGGGTCTGGCCTTTCCAGCCACTGGAGAGCCCCCAAGGAATTTAGCTGGAAATTTTCAGGGACATTTTCCCACGTCGAAAGGTTGGACGACCTCTCGAGAGAGAGTGGATACGTATGCCACGCGCGAAACTCCGCGGGGTTAACGCGAAAGTCAGGAAAGGTGAGGGTAAATCCATCGGGAGTTGGGTCTACTTCAAGGGCGCTACTCACGAGGCGCCTCAATTCCGTGCTACTTTCCTCGAAAGGGTGAAAACCAAGAGGGAGAAGGTCAATTTCGGTCTCATCAGGTAATCCATCCCCGTCTCTGTCAGTCTGTCCCAGATCCGGTTTACCTACGTAAAACATGTTATCAATGAAGGGAATCTCCGCTACGGCCGTCTCGAGGGATCTAAGGGCCTGAGGAGTGATCCCGTTGGGGAATGTTCCAAAATGCTCGAAGGGATCATCACGGTGGTTCATGACTCTCCGCAAAGAGGGAGAGAAAGGCCCTTCGATCAGCTTCCACGGACCAACCTGCCCGATCCGGAATCTTGGTTTCGAGCTATCTCGGTAGGTCAGACAGGAGAGCGCAGGCGTTTCCCACTCCCTGTCGGGGTCTGCCTGCAGCGGCGCAAGAGATCGGCCGTCCAGATGCTTCGGGTAAGGCTCAATTCCGGCTAGCTCGATGAGGGTTGGCATAAGGTCAACCAGTCCTACCTGGCGATCGCAGAAGCGGCCTTCGGACGTCATTGCCGGATGGTGAATCATCATCGGGACGTGGATGGATTCACGGGAGTAGTTCCTTTTCGAGTAGAGGTGTTGATGCTCCATCAGGCTAAATCCGTTATCGCTGATGAAAGCAATTACCGTGTTGTCCCAGAGATTGTGTGAATTTGCAAAATCGAGCAGGCGCCCCAGATTATAATCCATCAACGTGACTGCACTGTAGTAGGCGTGAAACAGGGAGCGAAGTTCGTCCTCCGTAAGGTAGGGCCTGGTGTCACTCGCTTTGCCGTAGGTATAGGCGTAAGGTGGCCAGTAAGCGTTGTCGTAGGAGCCCGGAGGGGATTCCGGTAGAACGAAGTTCGCTGGATCATGGAGATCTGCAATGCTGGCGGGCACAATCCAAGGGGTGTGCGGCATATAGAAACCCGCCGCGACAAAGAATCTCTGGTCCCTGGCCAGGCATTTTTCCATGGCGGTAAGGGCGTTGGTGGCTGTCAGCCCGTCCATAAAATTTTCTGGCTCCCCGTCCTCATAAATCAGGAAGTTGGTGTTACCGCTGATACCCTTGTGGGCGCTGAAATCCTGAACGGATTGGAGGGTGCCATCTACGGCGAGAGCGCGGGGAATGAGCTCATCCCATCGTTCGGCACGTTCGTAGTGCTCAACTTTACCGTAGCTGCCAGTCCAATAGCCTTGGGACTGGAAGAATTGGGACATCCGCATTCTCCCTGGCACAATATTTTCTCCGTTGGCCTGGTTACCACCGGCGGCGTGGATGCCCAGGTGCCATGGGTGGAGGCCGGTAAGGAAGGACCCTCTGGAAGGGGCACAGAATGGGTATTGGCTCACACAATTCCGGTAAGTCACCGAGCGCTGAGCCAGTCTGGTCAGGTGAGGGGTGACCGCCTGCGGGTCTCCCAACGGCGCGATGCGACTATTCAAATCATCCGCAATAATAAGCAGGACATTGTAGGGTTCTTCAGCGAGGGCTGATAGAGGGCTTAGAAGAAATCCCACCCCGAGAAGAGCTTGGATGCGGCGACTCCTCATTCCGGAACTTATCATCAGTTCCTAATTTGCATCCCGAGGCGGGGGATCTGCAATGGGAATTTTTGTCGCACGCAGTCGGTAGTAAATTTCTGGAGAGCGAGCGCTCGGGGAGTATCGTATCTTTAGTAGGCTGCTGTCATTAGGTGGGGATAGAGGAATCACGGACAAGTCCGGGCTATGCTCAGGAACGATGGTCCAATCGCGGAGATTCGAAGAATATTCAACGGACAGGATAACGTCTGTAGCGTTGATATTCCGATTGAATTCCATGTAAGGGGCGGCGGCTTCGGGGGATGAAATCGAGAACAGAGGGCCAACTGTGGGCTCCAAGGCGTTGGAAGAGGTGGCGAATTCCAGCAGATTGACAATTCCGTCTCCATCAGAGTCCTCGAGACTGCCTCGCCTTTCCGGAGGCAGGTTGTCGCTTGCCCACTGGTCGTAGGCTGGGAGGGAGTAAGTAAGAGGCTGCCCGGCACGAGCTGTCTCGCCGTTTCTTTCGGCTGTAAGAGCCAGAGAAACGGGCCCAATCGGGAGTGTACTCAGATCTGAAGGAGCCAAATCACCATGATTTCCGGAGGGAGGTAAGAAAGGAGAGATAAAGGTAGCGGTTTGATCGTCCAGAATAGTCACCGATTCAATCAGTTGGCCCCCGAGATAAAATCGAGTTGGGTCTTGCAGACGGTTAGTTTCCACTACGCCCCGGGCGGTATTGCCTATGGCATATTTTCTCTCGAGGTATTTACGGATTCGATCCATTCCCACTCCTGTCGAGTTACTCTGCAGATTGGCGAATACGAGGAGTTCCGCGACGTCAGCGGTCATGTAGTGAGAATGGCCCGCGAACCGCCGACCCGATCCAATAGCTGTGATGTTATCACTATAGGCTCTCTTGACTCCAAATACCCTCCACCCACGTTCTCCGCCCTGCCTCACATTGTCTGTTTCTCGGTCGCCGTTTCCAATACTGATCAGCCGTCCTTGAGGGTCGTGGCCGGGGTCAGATTTGATGACAGAAAAGACCGTCAATCCTTCAGATACCTGCTGAGGAAATCCATTGATTTGCAGGTAATCGGAGCCGTTGAAGTTGGCAGCAGGAAGCTGATTGAGTTGATTGAATTTCAGGGTGGGTGTCGCCGAGGGATCCGCCTGAGTCAGGGAATTCGGGGAAGCAATATTGTCCCACGAGCTTATCGAGTCACCATCCTGGTGGGTTTCTGCCAGACGGTTTGCTGAGATCCACACTTTCAGACCCTCATCAAGTAACTCAGGAAAGTAGTCATACATGATGGCGGGGTCAGTGGCGGATTCTCGGCCAGATTCCCCAAATGATAAGTAGTAGCCGGATTCATCAAGGTGACTGAATCGATTCATCAGGGGGGAGTCATCTCCGTATTTTACCCAGAGGAGCGTCGCTTCGGAATTTCTACCGGACTCAATCCAGTATTTAAGTTCTCTTCCAGTTTCCCAGTGCAGGACTCGAAGATCAGAGCAGTCAGGGCTCATTCGGCCTGTCTCGACGTGTTCTCTGGTGTTGAAGATGACGGGTACGGGCGCATGGTTCAGGTCCTCGCCGGTGGTGTTTTCCATCTTCAGGGGGAGCGTCCACCCTGTTGAGCCAAATCCTCGGCCTGAAATCGTGTGCATCGTGCCCCCTGAAGGGGTGGTGGTTTCAACGTCCACGTCGTTGATGGACAGAGAGGAACCCTGCAGGTCCATTACCTCGCCATTATTTTGAAAGGCTTCTCCATCGAGGGAAAAATTAACCGGAATGTTTCCCGAGAGGTCCTCTGCTTCAATCTTGAAGTAGGCCTCGGCGTGATGGGTTTTGGTCGAGTAAATCAGGCGATGGTCCTGAAGAACGGCTGGGCCAAGGCGGATGGTGAATTCTCTGGCTGGAATTCTTCCCTCAGGCATTCCCGAAACAACCAGATAGCGCTCACTATTTGGTTTCACGAGCAGGGAAAATCGTAGCGCTCTGGCATCTTTGGGACGGAGCAGGGCACCTGCGCTCCAGTGAGGGTTGGAGGAGCCGTCATGCTCGAGGGCTCCCACGTCTGGAGCCTCTCCAGCATAGTTGGTAGTGATACCGGAAATGTGCTCTCCGGCATCGATGGCAGCAGCGTCCCCATGGAGTTCAAAATTCCCGGTGGTGGCCGATTTGAAGAGGGAGTTGTCGGCGGTATTGCCGGGCCATCGCGATTCAAATTTCCCGATGGTCATAAAGTTGTTCCGAACGACGTGCGGATCTATTTCCGCACCAAATTCTCGTACTTCGCTACAGATATTGTTGCGAATATCGATGCCGCCGATGCTACCGCGATTGGCGATATGGATCTGCCCGTCGATGGTATTGTTGTACACTCGCTGCATAGAGTTCCGGTAATTGATCTGGTTCGGGTCCAGAGCCCATAAGGTTAAGCTGAGATTCGGTGCGGAAATGCCCCAGATGAGGTTGTGATGAATGAAGACATTCGAGGGACTGGTATCCATCCGGATGCCTCGGCCTCCTCCCCAGACTGGCCGGCTCGCTCCGTTCTCCTCCGTTCTAGTCAGATTGTATCGTGCTACATTGCTATGCACCCAGTTGTAGGCAATCTCCATTCCCTGCAAGTCCCCGTTGTAATTCGAGTTCATACTCGCCGAGTCCGTGACTCGCATGCCGGCGTGATAGCAGTGGTTGTAATTAAATCTGCCGCGAGGAGAATACATGTGGATGTTTACTCCCTGATTTCCGAAAATGGTATTGTGGTGAGCGTGAATGTCGGAGCTATCAAAAGAAGCTATTCCGTAGAGCATGCAGTCTCGAATGACGTTGTTCGCGATTTCGGTATTTGTGCCCAGTGTGATGGCTCCTCCTCCGTAGGAAAATTCGACCTGGCTGTTGAGTAGTCTGTGTCCGTCGCCCTTCAGCCAGACTGCCGCTCGTCCGGTTTGCAGCGCATCAAGACCGGATCCGCAGTAGCGAAGATGAAGGTCGTCCATGACGATGAAGGAGCTGGAAACAGGACATTCGATTCCTCCTCCAATAAAATTGAGCTGCGTCAAATGGATGTGACTCGTCCAATTCATATCAAATCCATACTCCCGGCTCTTGATCTCGACAGTGGTTTGGTCTGGAGAGATATTGCCGGGAGGGAAAAGATAGAGGGTGTAGGCTGGTCCGCTGACTCCCTCGATATCGAAGAAATATTCTCCCTCTTGATCGAGGGCATTGAGGTGGTTCCAGAGAAAATAGGGATCTGCTTTTGCAGCGTAAGCACCAGGTTTACGAAAGGGGCGGTAGCGAAAAGTCACGGAACCCTCAGCGGACTGAGTGACGATGCCAGTGTCACGAAATACTCCCCCTCCGGGGCTGGTATCAATCCGGGCCCCTCGCCAACTGTTGCGTGCGCCGTGTGGGAGAGCCCGATCCTCGTAGGTTGCGGTAAAAAAAGTGCCCTCGTAGGGAGGCTCCGGCCCGGCGGAAGAGGGATCGTGGGTGGCACGCTGAGGAGAGGCCATGCCCTCCCAATTAAAGTCAAAGGCCATGGGAGCATCAGGCCAGCGGGCGATCTTCTGTGGCGCCCCGTCGATCAGGACACAGGATTTCCCAAGGCCGAGGCCATACTCCGGGGTGAGTTGGATTTTGAAAATTGGTCCATCGTGTCGTTCCCAAATTCCTGCGCCGTTGATACCCGGTTCAATGATGGTGAAGGCAGAAATACAGACCTCGGCTGGGTTCTGGCCCGCGTGGTAGGGCTGGTAGCGAATCGGGGCATGCGGAGTTCCGCTCCGCCGGAACCTGACAGATTCGCGGTAGACACCCTCGTGAAGAAGTACGGTATCGCCTGCCTGAGTCTGGAGTTCTGCGTGGGCGATGGTCGCGAAGGGTTGGGAGAGGGTTCCGGGGTTGGAGTCGTTCCCAAGGGGAGGGGGGGCGACATGAAGCTCATTTGCTGCCTGCGCCAAGATACAGGCTGTTCCGAGGAGAATTAGGGTCCAGAGAGATGATGGGAAGCGGCACATTGATGATCGAGAAAGAGAGCTAACTTTTTATAAAAAATCAGAAAAGTCGACTTATTGTTACATTAAATATTTATAAATTATAAGGTCCCAATGCGAGCGGCATGGTTTTAGGTTACCTTCTATTTGGCGATATAGCGTTTACCGTTGCTGCACTGTCAGTTCATTAAAAATTGAACAGTCGAAGTTCATGTGTTGAGGTGGGCCTGTGTCCGACGCTAAGCCCAACACCCTTGTGGAAATTGAACGACAGGTAGTTTCTCTCTTTGCCGATGGAGTTCGGGTGGCAGGTTTGCCTCGATCAGTAGGGGAAATCTACGGATTGCTGTTTGTCTCGGCCGAACCTCTGGCCATGGACGATCTCGTGGTGCGTCTCAACATTTCTAAGGGCTCTGTCAGTCAGGGGCTCAAATTTCTCAGGACCTTGGGCGCAATCAAGGAAGTGGAGGGACCTGATGTCCGCCGGACGTATTACGAAGCGGATATCGAGCTGAAGAAGCTGGTTGGGGGCTTCATCCGGGAGCAAATGCGGCCGCACATGGAGAGTGGAAAAGATCGCCTGAAGGCCTTGGAGGCGGAGGTCGCGAAGGAGGAGGACGGAGCCAAGCAGGCATTTTATGACGAAAGAGTGAAGAAGTTGGAACGGTGGTTAAAGCAGGCCAAGCTTGTCCTGCCCCTGATTCAGAGAGTCCTTGGGGAATAGCAGCAATGAGAGAGACTGAGGGTGCAGCGTGGTATTGCTTGCGAGCGCAGCCCAAGCGGGAGCACATCGCAGCAGCCTCTCTCAGGGCGATTGGCGGGGTGGAGGTTGTTTGTCCTCGTCTCCGCTACAAGAAAGTGACGCGCCGCGGAAAAATCTGGTGGATGGAACCATTGTTTCCGGGCTACCTCCTTGCTCGTTTTAGACTCGAGGAGAAGCATCGGGCCGTCAGCTACGCAGCTGGTGTAAGCGGGATTCTTCGTTTCGGGGAAAGCGTTCCTGTGGTGGCCCCGGATTTTATCGAGGAACTGAGAGCAGAGCTGGCCAGAGAGGAGAATCAGGGAGAAGTTCTTACCCTTCAGCCAATCGCGGAGCCGGGTGATCAGGTGGAGCTGGCCGACGGCCCCCTGCGGGGAATGACCGGAACAGTTCTCGAGGTCCGGCCGGCGGAAGAGAGGGTCCGGATTTTCATCGAGTTTCTCGGTCAGGCTCAGCCAGTTGATGTGGACCTCTATTCACTTCTCCTGCCTAGAAAGGGCTCACTACGCACCGACGAGACAGGATCATAATTTTTTATAAGTTCATTTTTTTATGAATTAGTTCATTTTTTCTTGAACATGACTCAGATTTTGTGTTTTTGACCATATCAAGCGGAAGTTGAGAAGCTTATTCACACCGCCTCCGGAGTGGGATGCAGGTCTTGACGGAACATTCCGCCAGATGACCAAGGGCGGCAGCTTGGGAAGCGATCTGGCCAATATCAGCTTATCCACAGATTACTCACATCAAATCTGATTTGGGGGCCTTTTTGCCCGATGTGGTGATCTATTGCCTCAATTCGAATTCATTCGTTAGCGACCAAGGCTAACCCTGATCCGATTCGCTCTTAGCTCAAACCAAGAAAACAACATGTCCCAAAACCAACCAAAAAAAATTCTAGTCGCTGGAGGGGGAGGCTTCATAGGCGGGCACCTTGCGGGTTCCCTTCTCGCCCAAGGGCACGAAGTGGTCGTGGCCGACGTCAAACAACTAGACAAGTGGTATCAAGTCCATGAAGGCGCGCAAAACCACGTAGTCAACCTCGAGGAAAAAGAAGCCTGCTACACAGTGATGGAGGGATGCGATGAGGTCTACAATCTCGCCTGCAACATGGGTGGGATGGGCTTCATCGAGTTCAACCGCGCCCTGTGCATGATCAGCGTTCTGATCAATACCCATCTCCTGATGGCGGCTCGTGATCAGGGGGTCAAAGGCTTTTTCTATGCGAGCAGTGCATGTGTCTACCCGGACTACCGGCAGGACGATGCAGACGTAATGGCCCTAAAGGAATCAGATGCCTATCCGGCACAACCTGAGGATGGCTACGGGTGGGAAAAACTGTTTTCCGAGCGGATGTGTCAGAACTTCCACGAGGATTTCGGAAGTAATGTCCGGGTGTTTCGTTTTCATAATGTGTATGGGCCTTTCGGAACGTGGACGGGAGGTCGAGAGAAGGCTCCGGCGGCTCTTTGCCGGAAGGTCATTGAGGCCGTCGATACGGGTAATCACGACATTGAGATCTGGGGTGACGGTGAGCAAACCAGATCATTCATGTATATCGATGATTGTCTCAGCGGGATGGCGAGGTTGATGGAATCCAGTTACACGGATCCGTTGAATCTTGGGCGAGCCGAGCTGGTGTCTATTAATGGACTCCTCGATATCATTGAGGGGATCGCCGGGATTACCCTCAAGCGGAACTATGACTTGAGTAAACCGCAGGGGGTAAGGGGTCGAAACTCTGATAATGCCCTCATTCAAAGCACTCTTGGATGGGAGCCGGAAGTCAATCTCGCCACCGGCTTGGAAAAGACCTACCGTTGGATTGAGGAACAGTATGAGCGCCGGAAGAGGGGCGAAATCGTGGTTGATTAATTCAGGCCTTGGCCAGGAAAATTCCGTGAGCGAAGCGAGTCCCAGTGAGGTTCCGCGTGTCAACGTTCTTGGCGTTGGCATCAGTGCCCTCAATATGAACACTGCCCTCGAGCAGGTGCTCGAGGGTGCTGCCAAGCCGGGCTTCGCCGGCTATGTCACGGTTTCAGGAGTGCATGGCGTAATGGAGTCTAGCCGCGACCCAGAACTCAGGCGCATTCATAACCGTTCCTATCTCTCTACTCCCGATGGGATGCCCATGGTCTGGGTCGCGAAATGGAATGGCCAATCGGAGGTGGAACGAGTCTATGGCCCTGATCTGATGCTGGAGGTTGTTCAGGCGACGGCTGCGACCGGGCGAACACATTATTTCTGGGGTGGTAACGAGGGAGTAGCGGAAGAACTTGCGGAACGGATGGTGGAACAGTTTCCCGGGACGGAGGTGACTGGTACCTGCTGCCCCCCCTTTCGTCCTCTGACCAATGCGGAAGAAAAGGAACTGGTGAGGCTACTCAAGGAAAGGAGGCCCCATTTCCTCTGGGTGGGGTTGAGTACTCCGAAACAGGAGCGCTTCATGCATGACCTGTTGAGTCGAAATCCAGACCTCTGTGAGGGGTGGGATCACGGGCTCATATTATTCGGAGTGGGTGCGGCGTTTGATTTTCATACGGGCAGGGTCCGGCAGGCCCCCAGCCTGATGCAAAGATGCGGTCTGGAGTGGTTATTTCGCCTTGCGTGTGAGCCGCGCCGCCTCTGGCGACGCTACGCCTTCAACAATACGGCCTTCCTGCTTTCCATTCTTCCCCAGCTGATGGGGCTCAAGAACCATCCGATAGAGAAGTAGTCATGATGACGGAAACTGTAAGGGAATCGAGGAAGCGAAGCCTTCTCAAGGCGGTAAGCTGGAGAATTCTGGCTACCGCGACCACCATCCTGATTGCGTGGGCCGTATATCGAGATATCAAGCCCGCCCTCGCGATCGGGGGGATTGAGTTTCTAGCCAAGTTTCTTGTCTATTATCTCCACGAACGGGCATGGCAGATCTTTCCGCGCTCCCCGGCGGCGCACTCCTAACCTCCTGCATAAGCGATGCCTGAGACCAATATTCATACCGAGTTCCACCGGTTTCTCAAAAGAGAGGACAAGGAGCAATTGCTGGGGCAGAAGGGGATCGTGTTATGGTTTTATGGGCTTTCGGGATCAGGCAAGTCAACCATCGCGAACATTGTCGAGCGCGAGTTGAATCAGGCGGGTCGCTTCACCGTAATACTCGATGGCGATAACCTCCGTTCCCGACTGAATGCGGACCTTGGTTTTTCTGATGAGGACCGGGCGGAAAACATTCGTCGTAATGCAGAGGTCGCTCGGCTCTTTTCCGAGGCCGGAATCATCACCATCGTCGCCGCGATCACCCCGCGTGGGTCCCTGCGATCTATCGCAAGAGAGATCATCGGGAGCGATTTTGTGGAGGTATTCGTAAAAGCAGATTACGCGACCTGCGCGCAGCGCGATCCCAAGGGCCTCTACGCCAAGGCCAGTGCGGGAGGTATTGCAGACTTCACCGGCAAGGATAGCGGGTTCGAGGAGCCTCAGAGTGAAGCGGAATTGACCCTTGATACAAATTCTCAGAGCGCAGAGGCCTGCGCACAGATTCTTCTCAATTACCTCGCTGCGCGTTCCGCAAGGCACACCGGAGAGTCTCATGCCTGACTACCAACTAAGCCACCTCGACCAGCTTGAAGCCGAATCCATTTTCGTGCTGAGAGAAACGGCGAGCCAATTTGAAAATCCTGCCCTCCTTTTTTCCGGAGGAAAGGACTCGATCGTGATGGCTCACCTCGCCTGTAAGGCCTTCTGGCCAGCCAAACTGCCCTTTCCACTGGTGCACATTGACACAGGGCACAATTTTCAGGAGACCCTCGACTATCGGGATGCCTTTGTAGAAAAACTGGGCGCTCGCTTGGTTGTGGGTTCGGTTCAGAAGTCGATTGACGAGGGGAAAGTTGAGGAAGAAAAGAGTGCGAACGCGTCCCGGAACAGCCTGCAGATTACGACCCTTCTGGATACGATCGAAGAG
>Ga0160423_10004203_pt1 | contig 11863 bp, 9 predicted proteins | sample CRUFie14St8metaG_FD_108191 | JGI IMG/M metagenome (GOLD analysis project Ga0160423, IMG submission 108191) | Marine microbial communities from the Costa Rica Dome - CRUD Field 142mm St8 metaG | ecosystem: Environmental > Aquatic > Marine > Oceanic > Photic zone | place: Costa Rica: the Eastern... | reverse complement strand
TTGTGTTTCGCCAGGCCCCCCAACAAAGCCTAGGCCACCTCTCTGACGCTCTAAATGAGTCCAAGCCCTTACAAGTCTAGAGCGTTGGTAAGTTAGTGCGGCCATTTCAACTTGCAAAATACCTTCTTTAGTAACAGCTCTTTCAGAAAAAATTTCTAAAATTAAGGCCGTTCTGTCTAAAATTTTAACCTTCCATTTTTTTTCAAGATTACGCTGTTGTATTGGAGAAATTTGACCATTTAATATAACTAAATGAATATTATTTGATTTGAACACTAAAGCTAACTCTTCTACCTTACCCCTACCAAAAAATACTCTAGGGCTAGGTTTTTCAACTTTGACTATAGTTGAACCTATTAACTTTGTTCCAGGCAAAGCTTTTGTTAATGAAAGCGCCTCACTAAACAAATCTAAATGATAATTTGATCTTTTATTAATCTTTAGTTGTGGCTGAACCACCCAGACGGTGGTTGTATCTTGTTTTAATGAGCTCAACTCTCCTCTTCACCATCGTAAAGAGAAATACTTTGGGTTGGCATGATGGTAGATACAGCATGTTTATAAACAAGCTGCGACTGCCCATCCCGCCTCAATAAAATACAAAAATTATCAAACCAGGTTATCGCACCCTGCAATTTAACTCCATTAATTAAAAAGACCGTAACGGGTATTTTTGTTTTACGAACTTGGTTGAGAAACGCATCTTGTAAATTTTGACGATCAGAAGCCATAATGGGAGCCTTACCTTTTATTATTATTTGACTGATTTTAAAATAACCAAAAATTAATTCAAATCAACCAAAAGCAGAAACAATATATCAAGCTCGCCTCAAAGCAGAACTTATCACAGATAATGCGACTAAAATTTCTAAGCGACCTAAAACCATACTAACTACCAAAGCTAATTTTGAAAAAAACGGTAATTGTGATATCGACAAAGCCTCCAAACCTAGAAGATCTATCATTGGCCCTGTAGTTGTTAGACAAGCTACGGCAAGTATAAGCGCGTCTTCAAAGAACATTCCAAACATTGCAAGAATAAGTGTCACAATAGCCAAGCTAACGACAAACAGCATGAAAAAGATCCAAGCCATGAAAACAGAAATTTCAAGGTTTTTTAATTTGCTGTTTATTCCGGTTATTGAAGAAGGATAAAGTAATTTTCCAGTTTCATTTGAAAAAGTCGAAAATAAAATAGATATTCGAAGTAATTTTACACCACCAGCTGTGGTAGCCAACCCACCACCAAATAAACATAAACCAAGAAATATCACTTTAATATGAGACAAGTCTAATGAAGATGAGTATTCACCCCAGTAAGAACTAACGTAACCATTTGTGGTCATAAACGAAAAAGTAGTGAAAAAAATTCCCCAAATAGATTCAAGTCCTCTTTTAAAAAATTTATCAAAATCAAATAAAGAGTTGGCCGAGCTCATATCTTTAAGAAAAAGTACAATTGTAATACAACAGATTATCAATAAGCCTAAGCGTATCTCCGGATCAAAAAGTAACTTTTTTAGATTTGCATTTTTATTCAAAGTGTAAAAAGTATTATGAGATAGAGCCAATAACAAAAATATTGCCATAATAATCTCACCAAAAAAACCTGCACCATCGGATGAAACTTTTTCAGGGCCGGAAATCCCGGACGTAGAAAGTATAGAAAGAGCTCGCACTAAACTAGTGTAACCATCTGTGCCTAAACTGGTAAGTAAACCCCATAAAAAAATCGTTAAACCTATATAAATTGGAATTAACTTATTACTGATTTTGGCTAAAGTCATAGATCGTTCATTAAGTGTGAGCTTTCTATTGAATTTTAATATTTTGCTTTTAGAAGAAAATAAATCGAAGCCTCCGCGGTTAGCAGGTAAAAGGATTACAAAGGCAGTAACCCACATTAATCCACCACCAAACCAGGCGATCAATGCTCGCCAAAAGTGAAGAGGCCTTGATAGAAGATCATTTTCGAACACCGGCAAACCTGTGGTTGTAAAAGCGCCCACCATATCAATGTATGCATCAAAAAAACTAATCCCCGGCAAGATAATCCATGTAGGCAATGCTAAAAATAAAGGAAGTAAAAAAAATAACAACAGTAACGAAACAAGTTGCATTACCCCTGTTTCTTTTAAGTTTCTATTAGAAACAGCTAAGTTGATTAAGACGAAAATAAGCAACCCCGTTAAACTACTGTATAAAAAAACTCTTGCCTCTCTAAAAGAGTCAATAAGAAATCCGTACACAGCGAGAGCAAGCATTAAACTACAAGCTATTGCAAACACTTGAAAAAAAAGCGGCAAGGCTGCAAAATTTTGTCTAAATTTCAAACGTGTCAGCATTTGGATACAATAACTTTTTGTATTAAAAATAGTCTATTGTTACTTGAAGAAGTCTTTCTACTTCCGGAATATCTTTTGAAAGTGCAAATAAAGCAATTACGTCACCCTCTTCAATTTTCGAACTGCTATCTGGCTTAAGCATTTCACCTTCTTTTAAAATACCACCTACGATAACACCTTCTGGAAAGTCAATTTCACCTATACGGCAACCTGCAATGGGAGATGTCGACATAACTTGAGCTTCTATAATCTCAGCCTCTGCATCTCCTATAGAGTATACATTTTTAACTTTTCCGTGCCGAATATGTCTAAGAATTGAGCTAACTGTTGTTGACCTAGGGTTTATGTAAGCATCAATTCCTAGAGGCTCCATTAATGCAGACATAGTCGGATCGTTTATAATAGCAATGGCTTTATGGCACCCCTTCGATTTTGCTCGAACGGCAGCAAGCATATTAGTTTTATCATCGTCAGTTACAGTAAGAATAGCATCGGTTTTCGATACATTAGCTTCTTCTAACAGCTCCGAGTCTAAACCATCACCATGCAACACAATAGTTCTTTCTAAAGAACCTGCTGCTAACTCTGCTCTTGACCTATTAGTTTCAATTATTTTTGCCCGAATGCGATGTTCTCCTGCTTCAAGAGTTTTGGCAATTCGTAACCCCACATTTCCACCACCAATCAAAATTATGCGGTTTTGTTCGCCCGGAGACTTTCCGAAAACATCCATGGTTCTGCTTGCATCGCTTGAATGGCACATTAGATAAACTTCATCAGCACAAAACAATTGATCACCAGCATTTGGAGCAAATAAAACCCCCTGCCTTCGAACACCAACCACTATTACTCTTAAAGTAGAAAATAAATCCGTCAGCTGTCTTAATGGAGTGTTAACAACTGGGCAGTTATCTTCAATGTGTAAACCTAAAAGCTGAGCTTTATTATCAAGAAAATTTTCAGACTCAAAAGCATTGGGAAAGGATAATCTTTTTAACGCGGCCTCTGCTACCTCCAATTCCGGGCTTATAACAACATCTATTGGCAAATGATCCCTTCGATATAAATCCGCATAAATCGCGTCTAGATAGGATTGGCTTCGCAACCTTGCAATTTTTCTTGATATATTAAATATCGAATGTGCAACCTGACAAGTAACCATATTTACTTCATCAGAGTGGGTCGCCGCAATAATCATATCCGCATCTTCTGCACCAGCATTACTCAGCACATTAGGGTATGAAGCGAAACCACTCACACCCTTAACATCCAACGTATCTGTAGCCCTACCTACTAAATCCTGATCGCTGTCTACTATTGTGACATCATTTTTTTCGCTAGCAAGATGCCGCGCAATCTGCCAACCTACCTGACCCGCTCCACAGATTATGACTTTCATGAAGATTTACCCCGCTAATCATGGAATTCATGAATTAACTTAATCAACTAATTACTAATTACGATATTACTACAGCACATTTAATTTTTTTGTCCCGAATTGATGCCCAAAGATTTAAGCTTTCTGTGTAATGCACTTCTTTCCATTTCCACGAAAGACGCAGTTTTTGAAATATTTCCACCAAAACGGTCAATTTGTAAATTCAGATAATCACGCTCAAATATTTCGCGGGCCTCTCTCAAAGACATATTGGCTAGTTCCGTTGAAATTAAATTTGTTTTTTTAGTATTCTCTTCAGACTTAACCTCAGATACGACTAACTCATCGCTATTAATTTTTTCAGTAGGATCTCCTAATATCATGACCCGCTCAATTAAGTTTTTGAGTTGCCTTATATTTCCCGGCCAATTCATCCCTTGCAAAAAAGTAATTGCCTCATCCGAAAACTCTCGAAATGTTAATCCGTTTTCAAACGAAAGTTTCTTAGCAAAATGCTTAGCTAAAATTGGAACGTCTTGAATTCTTTCATTTAAACTTGGAATTTTAATTGCAACAACATTCAGCCTATGGAACAAATCCTCTCGAAATTCTTTTGTTTTTATTTTTTTGGATAGATCGGTACTTGTTGCACTGATAAATCTTAAATCAACATCAATTTTTTTATTGCTTCCAACTCTTTTAACGAAGCTTTCGACCAAAACTTTTAATAGCTTACCCTGTAATTCAAGAGGTAATTCGGAAACTTCATCCAAAAAAACAGTTCCATTATTAGCTTTTTCTAAAGCTCCTATATTTTGTAAACCGTCTGAAGTTTCATATCCAAATAATAACCTTTCTAGTTCGCCTTGATCTGATGTAGAACAATTTATTACGACAAAGTGTCCCTCAGATTGTCTAGAATTATAGTGGATATATTTGGATGCTGTTTCCTTACCAGAACCAGAAGCACCAGTTATTAGCACTCTGCTATTAGTTCGAGAAACTTTGTCTAATTTACTAATAAAATGTCTAAATGTGTTACTTTCGCCTATCAATTCACAATCAAGATTATCTTTCTTTTTGAGCTCTTTGTTTTCTCTACGCAACGAAGAAGTTTCCATTGCACGCCGAACAACAACTAAAAGTTGCTCAATATTAAAAGGTTTTTCTATAAAATCGTACGCACCTTGTTTTATAGCGGATACAGCTATCTCTATATTTCCATGACCTGAGATAATAACCACTGGCATATTTGGATAATCAATTTTCACTTTTTTTAATATATCTATTCCATCCATATTGCTGTCTTTGAGCCAAATATCTAATATCAATAAACTCGGCAGTTCATCAGATACTTGACTTAAACATTCAGCAGAGTCGCCAGCTAGACGGGTTGAATAGCCTTCATCTATCAAAATTTCTGATACTAATTCCCGAATATCTTTTTCATCATCAACAATTAATATATCATTCATATGTTTGTGTCCTGCCTCGTTCTGATCAATTTTTAAGTTTAGGAAGATCTATAGAAACTAAAGCTCCAATAATATTGCCATTTTCAAAAGGAGCTGAATCTTCTAATTTCAAGACGCCACCATGTTCTTCCACAATTTTTTTGACAATTGCTAATCCAAGACCTGTACCTTTTTCACGGGTTGTAACATACGGCTCAAACAATCTGGATCTATCTTGTGGCAAACCGATACCATTATCTGAAATTTTAATTTCAATAATTTCTGCATTTTCTTTTATCTGAACGTTTATTACACCTTCCGCTTTCAAAGGAGCATGTTTTAATTTTCTTGTTTCGATTGCTTCACCAGCATTCTTCAAAATATTCGTTATAGCTTGATTAATTAAGGTTGCATCAATCGATAGTACAATTGGATTTTCAGGTATAGAAAAATTGATAGAAACGGTAGGTTGACCAGCTCGCTGAAGAGTAATTATTGATGAAACTAAAGCGCACAAATCCTCATTCTTACGTTTCAATTCTGGCATTCTGGCAAATTTAGAAAATTCATCGACAATTCGACGTATATCATCAGTTTGCCTCGTAATTACCTTTACCATTTGTTGCAGCTCTTCTGCGTCACTATCTAACAGAGGGCTGAATTTTCTAATAATTCTCTCGGCCGATAACTGTATGGGCGTAAGGGGATTCTTTATTTCATGAGCTATTCTTCTTGCGACATCACCCCATGCTGCAGACCTCTGTGCAGACGCAAGATCGGTAATATCATCGAAAGCAACAACGTAGCCCTTCAATCGCTCTTCCTCATTCATAGTAGCCAAGCGCACTAAGAAATTTTCTAAACGTCCAGATCTTACGATTTTAATCTCTGACTGCATGTTACTGTTTCCACTGGTTTTTAACTGTTTAAAAAGAGGATTTAGTTCAGGGAAAATATCTGTGAATTTGTTTTTTATTACTTTTTTGCTGTCACGGCTTAATAAAGTCTTGGCCGAGTTATTAGTAAAATTTACATTGCCTTCAGGGTCCAAAACAATGACCCCGGAAGTTACAGAAGAAAGTACGCTGTCAAACAAACGCCTTCTTTCCTCAATTTGTTCAGTATTATCCACTAAGGTATCTCTTTGAGATTTAAGCTGCTTTGTCATTTGATTAAAGTAGCGTCCAAGCTGAGCTATTTCGTCGTCTCCGTCATCTTCAATTACTTGAGTAGTCAACTCACCAGCCCCAACTCGCTTAGCCGCAGCAGCCAATCTGCCTATCGGTTTAGATAATCGCTCTGCAAACCAAAGTGCGAATAAAACTGACGAAACAATAAGAAGAAGTGCCAGTGCAAAATAAAGAACCGCAAAATTGAAAAGGTAAGCTGTTCTGTCAGACTCCATTTGTTGGTATAAAATTGCTGTTTTTTGCGTTTCGTCCAACAAGTTAAAAAGAGTTCCGTCGACTTCGCGAGTAACATATAAGTATCTATCACCAAATCCATTCAAGAAGATTAATGCTCTAAGCTCATTATTAATGAAGTCATCAATCAAAACTTCCTGACTAACTGCAGAATCCATGTCTCGTTTATCAGGTTTTTCAAAATCAAAAAGATAAGACCTTTCTCCCCGAAGCTCGATATCACCAGACCCATTCAAAATAAAAGCCTCTTTAAGACCACGTTGTAATTCCAGCTGAAGAGAGGCGAGTTCGTTTCTTAATTCATCATCCTCTAAGAATATTTTATTTTTACGAAATTTTTCCAAATCATCAGCCAGTGACCGCACATCTTCTGCTAAAGCAATTTCTTGTTCGTTAGCATATGACCGTGCGGCGGATAACGAAGTGCCCACAACACTTTGAACACGCTCAGAAAACCAGGCTTCCAAACCCAAGTTAATTGAAACCGTTGCAAATACAGCTACGGTAATTGTCGGCAGTAAAGACATTGTTGTAAATACACGAGCCAGACGAAAGTGCAGCTTTGAACCAGCCAACCTTGATCGTCTTTCTGAAAGCACATAAAGAATTCTTACTAGTACAACGCCAATTATCAAAAGAACGTATATCAAATCTAATAGTAGGAAAAAACGAAGCCAAAGAGATTGTCCTGCCACGTTGAATGGACCTAAAAAAAGGTATGTTGCTACTGCTAAGAATGGGCCAAGCAAAATAAGAGAAATATTAATGGCCGACTGAAATTGTTTTAAATTTTTGTAGCTAACTAACCACTTTGAAAGAGACCTGTTTTTATTCAACACAGCCAAATTACCCTCAACTTGCCTTTGATTTGAATGATTGTTGCTTTTTTACATCAACAAACACCAATAATGCTTTTAAATGTCAATGGGCATGTTGCTTTTTTACATCAATTTTCGGCGTCTTGTAACTTTTATATCAAGCTCACTAATCTTTTTTCGTAAGGTATTGCGGTTTATACCTAACAAATCTGCACACTTTGCCTGATTGCCTCCTGTTGCCTCCAAGGATACACCTATAAGAGGAATTTCTAATTCCCTTAAAATACGATTATATAATCCAACTGGTGGTAAAATATTTCCATGCAAATCAAAGTACCTACGAAGATGTCTTTCTATATCACTAGATAATTTTTCGGTTCCAGCTTTCCCAAATGATCCCTCCATTTCAGGCTGATTTTCAAGTGACTGTTCAACCTCTGTCAGAGAAATCTCATGCTCGCGCGCAGTTAACCCTAACCTTTTTACTACATTCTGTAACTGTCGAACATTTCCAGGCCAACTGTAAGCACGAAAAAGGTCTTGTGCTTTTATTCCTAATTGTCTTTTAGGACCACCCTCCTTTTCAAGCATATTGAGAAAGTGTTCTGTCAAAATTAAAATGTCATCAACGCACTCACGCAGACTAGGTAATTCGATTGTTGCCCCCCCTAGCCTGTAAAAGACGTCACTTCTAATTAGGCCAGTCTCAACAGATTCAATCATGCTTCCTTGCATGGTTGCTATAAACCTAGGTGAATATTCACCAGGATTATCAATCATTTGGACTAATCTGGCTTGGCTTTCTAAAGGAAAATCAGAAATTTCCTCTATAATTAAAGATCCCCCTCTTACTTTAGCTAAAATTTTGGCAGGCCCATCAAGTTCAACGAGATCAGCGGGAGAAACAGAAACAAAAGGCAAATTACGCCTATCTGAAAAACTGTGTAATACTTTTGCAATCAAGCTCTTACCTGTGCCAGACTCTCCGGAAACCAGAACAGGTAAATCCGAATTCAAAAGGCCGGCAACCAATCTATACACGCCTTGCATAGGTGCTGATTTTCCAACCAGTGGCAATCCACTCTCTCCTTCAGGCGGATCAGTTTCATCTCTATTTAAACGAACAGAAACTTTTTTCTGTTCTAAAGCTTTCGATACTCGTTTCATTAAGTCAGGAAGATCAAAAGGTTTTGGTAAATAGTCAAAAGCCTTCGCATCCGCCGCTTGGATTGCAGTCATTATTGTATTTTGCGCAGAGATGACTATGACTGGCAGGCCCGGCCGATCGGATGCTATTTTTGGTAGCATTTCCAAACCATTTCCATCTGGCATCATTACGTCAGTAATAATTGTATCTCCCTTACCCTCTGCAACCCACCTCATTAAAGTTGTAAGGCTTGACGTTGCATGAACCCTGCAACCAGCTCTTGTCAAAGCCTGCGTTAAAACTGTTCTAATTGTTCGATCATCATCTGCGACAAGCACTGTACCATCCATTTAAAAAGCCTCACTAACAAGAGAATTATTTTTTACATTGATTGTAGCCAGAGAAATCGTAAACACTGTATTTCCTGGAACGCTATCAACAGAAATCCAACCATCATGATCCGAAATAATTTTGCTAGCCAGCGCCAACCCTAATCCTGTTCCATTTTCCTTACCAGAAACAAATGGATCAAATACCTGATCACGTATATCAGTAGGTAAACCTGGCCCATTATCAAATATTTGAATTTGTAATGGTAAAGCCTGACCACTACCATCGGAGCGACGCAACCGAAACGAATGATCAAATGAAGTTTTAAGTTTTATTTTTCCACTGTCTTTACATGCTTCAGAAGCGTTTTTTATTAGATTTAAAATCACTTGAAGAAGTTGATCCGCGTCTGCAACCGCAGCAGGTAATGATGGATCATATTCTTCTTCAAACTTTATATGCGCACCAAACCCCAACTGAGCAGACCTTTTGGCTCTATCAAGTATATCGTGAATATTGACAGCGGTCATTTCTGGTGTTCGTGAATTACCAAATTCTTCAACCTGCTCAAGTAAATTTACAATTCGTCTTGTTTCTTCAACAATTAGATCCGTTAATTCCCTATCTTTAGCATCTAAATTCATTGATAAAAGTTGAGCAGCACCGGAAATACCCGCGAGTGGATTTTTAATTTCATGAGCAAGCATTTCTGCCATGCCAATAGCTGATTTCGCAGCTGATTTGACAGAATTTGTTTGATTGACTCTACCAGCTAGTTCGCGGGGAGCTATTAACACAACAATGTAGCCTGGATGTTGTGATACTGGAGCAAATGTTAGATTACATTGCAAAAGTGCTTGACCAGTTGCCCCCACCTCAACATCATTAACGAACAGTGGTGTTGCAAACTCTCGAGCACGAGCGAAACTATTTTCTAATGGCGCATCCACATTCAAACGATCCCAAATATGTGTACCACAAAGTGACTTTCCTGAATTATTAAAAAAACCTTCTGCAGCTGGATTGGTTTCAGTTATACGAACCTTAGGATCAATCAGTAGAGCTGGCACAGGAAGAGACGACCAAACAAAATCTAGAGGCACTTTTGTCATGCGGCCTCTCTTGACTCAAATAAATTCACCAACTTAGAACATACTCTATTTGGACAGTTCTCAGTTAATATTGATTGACGTAAATTTTCAAACACACCTAAATGATCCATATACCAACTCAAGTGCTTTCTAGCCACTTTTATGCCTAAATCATTACCATAAAAGCTAAGAATATCTTTGTAATGCTTTACAATTAATTCAATTGTTGCCGCAAAGTTTAGATCATCGTATTTTTTACATCCCCACAATTCAGCCGCTATTTGATTCAATATCCAAGGGCGACCCCTTATTCCCCTACCGATCATCAAACCATCTGCCGTGGATTGTGCCAATGCCTGCCTAGCCGATTTTGCATCCACAATATCGCCGTTTACAATAACTGGGACCGAAACAGCCTCTTTAACCCGACTAACAAGGCCCCACCGAGCAGCACCATTGTAAAACTGGCACCTAGTTCTTGCATGAATGGTAATAAGTTTAACACCAACCTGTTCGGCAATACGCGCAAGACATGGAGCATTTAGATCATCATCATGCCAACCTAGCCTTGTTTTTAAAGTAACTGGAATTGATACAGAGCTCACCACAGATTCAATCAATTTAGCCGCCAATCCCAAATCCTTAAGCAGCGCCGACCCAGCATAACCATTTACAACCTTTTTCGCCGGGCACCCCATATTAATATCAATTATTTTTGCGCCTAATCCTTCAACCATTTTTGCTGTTTCAGATATTATGTAGGGATCTCGTCCTGAAATTTGAATTGAAGTGTTTTCTGTATCAACTCCCAAACTAGCCTTTTGTAATGTGCCCGGCCTACCACTCAATAATTCCTGGCTAGCAATCATTTCAGAAACAAAATGACCAGTTTTAAAATGCGAAACTACATTCCGAAACGGTAAATCTGTTATTCCCGCCATCGGTGCTAGGAAAATAGGATATTTTACGATTTGATTTCCAATTGATATCGACATTTCATTGATTTGAATTAATTTTGATCAAATTCCAAGTCTGATAAGTATAATGATGCGTATTTTTTCCTCATTAAAATTTTTTTGCCTACTTTTTAAGCATTTTGTTCCTTTGATTGCGAGTCAGTTATAAAAATTTTACAAGTCATCTCATGGAGGAGTTATGACCACAGTCGCCATCATAGTCGCTGCCGGTAAAGGGATACGAGCTGGCGGCAAAGTAGCAAAACAATGGCGCACAATTGCTGGTAAGCCTGTTATTGACTGGTCAATAGAGGCTTTTAAGAAACATAAATTGATTGATCATGTCATTGTTGTAATACCGGTAGGTAAAAGTCTCGATCGAAAAGACGTGATATGCTGTACTGGAGGAAGTTCTAGGTCACGTTCCGTTTATAATGGATTAAAAGCAGCAAAGCATCTTTCGCCCGAAAAAGTACTAATTCACGATGTAGCGAGACCAGCAGTATCGGAGAGAATAATTACAGATGTTATTTCTGAGATTAATGAAAAAACTGGCGCCGCTCCCGGGGTTGCTATTACCGATGCGATATGGAAAGTGTCAAACGGAGAAATAGAGAAAACTCTTGATAGAAATTTTGTATTTCGCGCCCAAACTCCTCAAGGTTTTCCTTATCTGAAAATATTTGAAGCTCATAAAATGCTTTCTGATGAATGGGCATTTGACGATGTTGAATTAGCAATAAAATTTGGCTTAAAAATTATTTTTAAAAATGGAAATGAAGAAAATCTAAAAATAACAACACCCGAAGACTTTTTCAAAATGTCTAACATATTGGCAAAAAGGTTGGGTCCAAAATTTAAAAAGAAAGTTTCAAATTAAATGTTAGATATTCGGGTGGGAAATGGTTTTGACGTTCATG
>Ga0160423_10004202_pt1 | contig 11863 bp, 21 predicted proteins | sample CRUFie14St8metaG_FD_108191 | JGI IMG/M metagenome (GOLD analysis project Ga0160423, IMG submission 108191) | Marine microbial communities from the Costa Rica Dome - CRUD Field 142mm St8 metaG | ecosystem: Environmental > Aquatic > Marine > Oceanic > Photic zone | place: Costa Rica: the Eastern... | reverse complement strand
GGGAGAACAAGCCATATGTTTACCTAACATGGACTTTCATATACATCAATGGATGCACACAGATAACCTTGCTCATGCTAGAGCAGGCTTTTGGGGTTGGCAACGTGAAGGTGCAACAGAACTATGGGATGTACACAAAAGCGGATACAATGCAAAACAACTTATAGATCTAGTAACAGAACTTGGATATAAAAATGCTCGCAGTGTACGTAAACCTATGGACAAGCATCTTGAAATAGTTTGCTATAAATAATATATCATGGCAACTGAAACTTTTACAATGACACTGGATGATCACGCTATAAGCGTTGATGTAACAATAACAGATACCAGTACCACACCAGCACCTACAGAAGGCTCAGAAGATTTCACAACTGTAGGCACATTCACATTCACAGTACCTAGTAATATAAATGAAGTTAGTGCAGTGGCTGTGGGAGGAGGCGGCGGAGCATTTGGCTATTGGGACTATGATGCCAATTGGTTACGGACGTCAAGTGGTGGTGAAGGTGGACATCTACAGTATGCTACCTTTAGTGTTACACCAGGAGAAACACTCAGCGTAACAGTTGGTGGAGCAGGACAAAGTGATTCATCAACAGGTGGTGCATATGGTAATCTAAATAACACATCAACTGCTGGCGGATCAAGTTACATCAATAGAGGTGTAACCACACTGCTGTTGGCCAAAGGTGGTTCAGCAAGTGGACAAGCCAACAACGACACAAGCATAGGTGACGGTGGAGCAACAGGTGGCGCTTCAGGTGGAGACGGTGGTAAACAGTATGGCGGAGCAGGAGGCGGTGGAGCCGCTGGATACGCAGGAGATGGAACCAACGGAGTTGCTGGAGGATTCAATCAATACAATTGGTACTACGCAGAAACACCTTCAGGTGGATCAGCATCAGGCGGTGATGGAGGAGGAGGCCAATCATCAGCAGGTGGTGGTGGCGGTGGCGTAGGCATTGAAGGTATAGGTGACAGTGCGCCTAAACAAAGTGGTCGCGGAGGCAGTGGTGGATCAAATGCCAGTGGTGCAACCGGCGGAGCATATGGTGGCGGCGGAGGTGGAGGTAGATACCCCGGCGATGGTGCTCAAGGTGCTGTGCGTATCATATGGGGCGGTGCTACTTACCCTGATCCAGACTAACACATCAAACACACACTAAAGGTAAATACAGTATGGCAAGAACAATCACAACAGAACAACCAACACCTGAACTGGTCTACTACTATGTAGAAGGCGAAGGATCAGCTAGTGATCTATTTGAATACTTTCTAGAACAGTATCCACAACTAGCAGATAAACCTCTTGCATACAATCAAACACAATCATCACCACGTAAGATAAGAATCTGGAGACAGTAGGGCAAAGCCGCGAAGCGGACCTGCGCCAGAAAAAGCCGCAGAGCGGTAAACGCATTTTTCACAAGGCGCGAAGCGTTTTCGCAGAAAATACACGGTAGCAGGATTCCTGAGCTATCACTGTACTAGACTGTAATAAAACTGTGATTCTACTGTAACCTACATTTAAATACAGTTCCGCCTTGACGCAATACACCGTAATTAACGATTTTGAAAAACAGATGTCTTTTGAAGTGAACTAGCTAGAACTGAGTGTGTTAGACTGCGTCACACACAAGCATAGTTAAGAGGGGTTGTTGTCCTTGTACACTACGTATAATAGTGTCGCTGTTGCTATAGCAAATAGTAAGTAAGTACACATAATCCTATTAGTTATCTAATCTATTACTGAAAGCGTGTATAACGGATCGTTGCTGAGTAGCAGTATAGCGTAGTTCCTATCTCTTTCTGATTCGAACTCTAGCATACTAGCACTTGACTGTACAGTGTGTATGTTACGCACATATAGTTCTATGCCTTTTGCATGTGTGATACATTCTTTGAACTCTTGAGCAGTTCCGGGTTCGAACTGTAGTTTGAGTTTATATGTTTGATCTAACTGTAGCATACTGTTACTTACTGTAGAGGAGGACTGTAAAACTCACATTGCGAACAGTTGGTTGCTATTACAAACACAACAACTGCTAGTATACCTAGTACTGTGATTAAATTCATCTGCATATACATACTTACCCGAAATGGGTCTACAGCCCAAAAAAATTGGTCGCGTAAAAAATTGTGGTGGAGTACTTATAGATTCGAGGTGGTGATTTTGCATCACCCAATTTTTAAAAAAGCAGAGGCTTAAGGGCTGTAGCTAAGTGTTTGATTTTGCTAATATATAACCCCCCGGGTCTGAAAAATATTTTTCAGTTCTCTCCCCTCGCCTCGGGAGCATTCGTTGATGCCTCGCTCGGAGATAAAAAAAAGAGCGACAGTCTCCTGCCGCTCTTTAGTTTCTATTTGTTTGTTAGTTGTTAGTCTGCCCTACTGCCCATGTAAGCATTAATGCCATGTGCCCTTAGCACTTCTGCGTAAGCCTGTGCACCTACTTCCTTACAGTCCATAGACTGTCCTCTGTGCTTTGCAGGATCCCATAGTGTCATTGTCTTTGCTCTATGACTCTTACGGAAGCCTACACTCTCTAGAGCCTTAGCTAACTTGCTGTTGGTTCTAGTTACAGCAACGTCTACCCAAGCAAAGCCACAGTACATTGGCTCACCGTACTCGTTGCCGCCTGTCTTTGTGTTCCAGTCAGCTAAGAAGTCTACCACTGCGTTCTGTGCTTTGTTAGTTGCTTCTGTGTGTATTTGTTCTATTTGCATATTTGCCCTCCAGCGTTTGCGTTTGTTTATTATAATAACTATAGACTCTTTACGAGTCTAAGTCAACCTCTAATTCATCAAATCCATATGGTGCCACAACATATGCTTCACCAGTCTCTAACTGTAGGATATCGCCTACACTCACAGAGTGCATGTCTTTGAATCTTGTGTACTTGTACTCAGGACCTATGTTGCCTATTTCAAACGCTTCGTTGAGCGTTTCACAGTCTAGGTCTGCAACCTTTTCGTAGAGGTTGATGTGCTTGTCTAGGTTAAAGAACTTGGTGCTTCCTGTCTTGTACATGAACGGACTCTCAGGATGGATGTTGCTCTTTGCTTCGAATGGTATTTGATAAACTGAAACTGTCATTGTTGCCCTCTCTTTGTTTCTAACTATACTTACATTATAGGCTCTTATGATCTAAAGGTCAACCTCTTTTGGCGATTATTTTTCCAATAAAAAAGCCCGGGAGAGCGGTTGAGGGCGATGCTCGATCCCGGGCTTTCACATACCTGTAGAGCGTGAGGGCTTAGAATGCTCTACGGTACTTACGGTGTGCGTTGAGGGCGTTAACGCTTCATCACCGTATTCTCTGCCATAGCTTCCCATTTGATAGGAAAGGCTTTGGCCAAGTCAGCTACCTTAAGAACTGTACGTAAGCTCAGCTCTCTAAGTCGCTTCTTGTTTATATCAATGAAGTCTATGATCTCGTCATGTACACTTTCATTGAACTTGTATTCAGACAGCATACCGTCCGATACAATCTGTTTAATTCGTAGCATCTTCTCTCGCTCAGTGTCGATAGTAAGATCTACGTAGTGACAACGTGACTCTAATGCTTCCAAGTGATCCCTCATCTTCTTGGACTTCACGTTATCGAATTTGATGTTGGTAATGAATATTGCACTACCTTTGAATTCGAAACTGTCTGGCACACCTTCGTTACGTAACTTGAAACTATCTGTGTTCCAATGTATACGTCTGGTCTTCTTAGAGTCCAGTGCGGCCTTCAATATGTTTAGAGATAGTTCGTCCTGTAGTACTGAGTCACAGTCATCGAAAACAATAACGTTGTCTTTGTCTGCGTACTTGAACAGTTTACAGTAGAGTCCGATAGCACTCATAGCACCCTTGACAACTTCGTACTTCTTGAAACTGCTGTCTTGTGCAATGTCAGCTAGGAGATCGTGCTTGCCTAGTACCTTCTCTACACCAAACGATTTACCTACGCCTGGAGGTCCTGATACGATCATAGCTCGCACATCACCTTTCTTACATGCTCTAGTCATATCCTCTAGCATGTCGAAACGTTCTCTTAGACGATCGATAGTCTCTTCGTCTGTCTCTTCTCGCTGTGTTACTTTTGCATTGCCAGCAGGTTCATAACATGTTTGGTCTGTTACTCTGATCTTGATGTTTCTGTCTGGAAAGCCTGCAATAGCTTTGCCGTCAACTGTTACGTAACCACCTGCGGCTCCGATCTTGAACTCTTCAACTAGTGGAAAGACCATACCTGCTAGGTCGACGTCCTTGCCTCTGATTTTGTAAGTTCCCTCTTTGATTCTGATATTTGTCATTTAGCCCTCGCTTTTTTAGTTTATATTAATATACTAGCATCACATGCATAAGAAGTCAACACCTAATTTGCTAATGTTAGGATTGAACCTAACCAAATTAAACAAACTCCCATCAGTGCCACAGCCATCTGGATGATACCTGTATATAGTCCGACACCTACTATTGTGATTGCTCCAATTGCTTTTAACATTATGCCCTCTTTCTCTTATTGTTCTTATACTATAACACCACTTGCCCTAATGGTCAACCTCTTTGTTTCCAAAAATACTAGGGGAGCATCACTGCCAGTGAAGGGGCAAAACGCAGGTGCTCTACCCTAGTATTTGGTGCGGGCGGCGAGACTCGAACTCGCACGACTCAAGGTCTCAGGATTTTAAGTCCTGTGTGTCTACCTATTCCACCACGCCCGCTATTGGCCTCTCCTAGAGGATTCGAACCCCTGACCCACGGCTTAGAAGGCCGTTGCTCTATCCAGCTGAGCTAAGGAGAGTTGGTAGGCGATACAGGACTCGAACCTGTAACCGACGGATTATGAGTCCGGCGCTCTAACCGATTGAGCTAATCGCCCCTACGATGTAAATTGATTTCCTATCTTGTTTGACATGTGACTAGATCCCCACCAACTATCTAAGCCAGGGAAGCCTACGCTTCCCGCCCGAGGTATGCCTACTATGCTTCGACTGCCTCCTGCATTTTCGCTTCTAATTCTGCTTTAATGCTCGGAGCATTTCTAACGGCGTATTCGTAGATTGCCGCCTGTTGCTCTTCAGATTGGAACTTAGGATGTGCCATTAAGATCTGACAGATCTCTGTCTTAGTGAACTCGCCACCCATCTCAATCAACTCCACATTGTCGTGGCCGTTCTTGAAAAGGATCTTCAGTCTGCTCACAAAGTCGTTCGCGAACCTGATTTTAGTGATTCCATTCAGTGAGCTTGTTCCTGCTACTGAGTAAGTTTTAGATGTTGCCATTTTGCCCTCCTCGGCGTTGTTGTTAGTATATGTATATAATACAGTCACGGGTTTCAAATGTCAACCCCTAATTGTAACTTTTTGAACAAATAAATGAGCCTATACCTACGCTCACTAATCCCCAAAACACAAAGAACAACATCTCACCTAAGGTGTTAGAGTTCTCTATGCACTTGCCGTCACAGTCTCCTGCGGAACCTGCTATTGCCATTAGACCCAATGCTATCATTGTGCCTCCAAATATAAAACCTGCTGTTTTCATTTTGCCCTCTTTGTTTAATTTATAATACTACTATAGACTCAAAAGGGGCTGTTGTCAACCCCTTTTTTGCCTAATGATTATGCGGCTTTTTCTTCGTCCCAGCCCATCTCTTGTAGCATTTTAGGAGTAATTACTGTCTCTACAAAATCAAACACAGGGAACCCATGTTCATCTTTCTTTTCGTATTCGTTTACAATCCAGTCCTTGCCATCGAATAGGTAGTAGTATTCTACACCCATATCGAACTCTGCAACCCATTCGCCTACCGTCTCGTAGGTCTTAGGTGCAACACTATCCCAGTCTTCACCTCTATCCCTATGGTAGGCCATGCACCAGTCGTCAGTTAAAGCCAGTTCAGGCTGTTCATAGTTCCTATCGAAAGGATGCTTCTGTCCTATCTCCATTCGTAGGCTTGAGAGATCACCTAGGTCGATTAATTCTTTTACCTTTGCAGGATCTGTATAGTACCTACGTAACATCTCACCATTGTGTGCTGGATAACCATCCCAGTGGCAATAGATTGCTCTAACATTACCTTCTGGAGTCTTCATTGCGATTGTGCTTCTTGTAGCCATTGTGCCCTCTTTCTTTTAAGTTAATATAAACACTCTAACATCTCTTTATGAGGATGTCAACCCCTAAATTAGAACTTCTACTACCGAATACTCGTTTTTGGCAGGATTGTAATCGTATTTGCATACACCTGTGAACGGCACCATGTTACCAAAGCCATTCATCATCTTACCTGACTGTTGGATCAACACACGGCTATCACCGTCTTCGTTGAAGTTCATCCAATACTTGTTGCCATTGCCTTCAAACCAATTGAAGTCTACTTCTGAAGGAAACTTCGCTCTTGCCTTCAGTTCTGCTCTACAAAGGCCGCTTGCCTGAGTTACAAATGCTTCTGTCTTACCTTTAGGTGAATTGCGGAATGCTTCTGCTTTTTCTTTTGCAATACGATCCTCTTCTGCTTTCTTAGCCTCTGCTAGACGTTTCAGTTCTGCCTTCTTTTCTGCTTCGGCAAGTTCTAACTGTTCTTTATACTCATCAGTGAACATACACTTTGCTCTGTCTGAAATATAAGAGTTTGCACCAGTAGTGTTCTCGCCATACTTCGCAAAACATTCTGCATCAAGTTTTGTTTGCAGGTCTGCTGGATTACGCTCAGTCACCGCATAGTATCCGATGGTTCCTATTATTCCTAATGTGATTGCTGTCTTTAACATGTTGCCCTCTCTTTCTATATATACACTCTAGCATCAGAAGTTGTCAATGTCAACCTCTTTTAGTCCAAATCACAGACCCATTCGTTGTTTTCCCATTGACAACGTAAAGTTTCGCCTGACCACCAAGGGTTCTCTATGACCAACTCTGGTGCGCCGTGGATGGAAAGATCTGTTCTCACAACTTCTACTTCTTTGTGTCCGTCGTCTGTTTTATAACCTCTGTTTACGAATCTAACTTGCATTTTGCCCTCTTGCTTGTTAACTTATACAAACAGCATAGCAGATAAATGCTATGCTGTCAACCCCTTTTTTAATTTTTTTTAATTAAAATCTACGTGTACAAAACGCAAATAATAATTATAAACATCACAATATTGTTTGTAACCATAATCATAATATCTGCTTTTTGTTTGCTTAACACTTGCACATCCTACTTCTGTTGCTAGTGCTTGCAATTCTGCTTCTGTTAAATTTGTTTTTATTACAAATCCTAAATTACGTTTGTTGTCAAATTTGCATTTGTTAGTATAGCTATTATAATAATTTCCAAAACGCTGTTTTACTAATTCTCTAACTTGTTTAGTGTTTAACATACATTGCCCTCTGTATAGTTTTGTTATTTTAATAATGTAGCACACTTGCAAATAAATTGCAAGTGTTTTTTTAATTTTTTTTAAATTAATACCCCCAGTTGTTGTCTACTAGGTCGTGTGTTTCTATACGTGCATTTTCGTCTAGTTTAAAAAACGCAGGCTCGTAGTCTGTGTAGTCTGCATTAATTTCTGCTAGGCGCTCTGTTGCGTCTGCGTAACTTGCACAGGCAGAAGCGTTTTCCCATGCGTACTCGTCATCGCCTGTTCCCTGTAGTTGTAGAATGTATACTTGCATAATTGCCCTCTATGCTGTTTTAGTTTATAGTTACACTATAGCACACTAGGCGCTATAGTGCAACCTATTTTTTTTTAGTTGCTTAGATAAGTGTAATCCTGCAACTTTACAGATTCTAATACTGTGTTGTTTACAACATCTGTGTAGAGCCACGTTTCGTCTGTGTAGGTAATGTTGTTTGTAAAACATTGCATAACACTGTCTAGGCTTACATAATCTGTAGACTGTGCAAAACTACAATATAGTTCCTGTAGTTGTGCAAAAATATTTGTTTGTGCAATATAGGCACTTGCACTTGTACAGTCTGCTTCTACGTAGGCTAGATGCTTAAATGCGTTTAGCACTAGAGCATATACTGTGTCTGCGTGTACGCTAGGCACTGTAGTAGTTTCTGTTTTAGTAATTGTTTTTAATTGTTGTAGGTCTGTGTTACACATATTATAGGCCCTCTGTGTAGTTGTTATTGTAGTTACACTATAGCATCTATTTTGCTATAGTGCAACCTATTTTTTATTTTTTTATTCGTAACAACTATAGCCGCGTTTTGCAAATATCCTAGCAGGTAGTGTAGTAAAATCTACATCCTGCCCTAGATACTTTGTATCTGTGCAGGCACTGTTACAGGCATCATCAAATTGCTCTGTAATACAATCCCTATACTCTGTATCGTAACCTAACAGAGCATCTGCAGAATCGCTTAGTGTAAATTCCCAGCCTATTTTGCTATCTTCACGTTCTGTGTTTACATTATTTTTTTCATACAACATAGATAAATGTTGCATAACTTCTAATGCATCGCACATTCTGTAGAAGCCACATTCTGCTACTCTAGATTCTATATTAATCTCTGTTAAGCCGTCTAGCACTTCTACTAGAAACTTTATTACAAAATCACGCTCTGCTTGTGTAAACTTATCTACATCTGCTACAACCCTAATAGAGTTTACTAGGTTAGGTAAGTAATCGTGTACGTGCAGGTCTTTGTTAAAGTCTGCTGTTAGATTTGTTGTGTTTAATGCTTGCATATTTGCCCTCCTAATGCAATGTTTATTATAGTTACACTATAGCACAGAACGTGCTATAGAGCAACCTATTTTTTATTTTTTTTACTATGCAGATTCTAAACTTGCATAGTTATTTTCCTGCATACCCTGCTCTGTAAATTGCACAGGAAATCCTACTGTTTTACTAATAGCAGATTCAAATGCAGAGTCTGTGTAGATGTCCCACGTAGTATTGTGTGCAACGTTTACAAGTGTATAAGTGTCTGCAGGTTCATCTGCATATACAGATTCTATTACTGTAATAGAGTCTACTTTTACAGTGTTAGGTCCTGCATAGCCCCATATAGAGTCTCCTGCAAGTTGCACAGATCCTGTAGTAGAATATGTTGTAATAGAGTCTGTACGCTTAGAAAAGTTGCAATTTTCTGTACGCTTAGAAGTTTTAGTAATGTTTAGCATAAACAGGCCCTCTCTGTTTGTTAATTGTTATATAGAATATAGCACACATTTTCCTATAGAGCAAGCAAAAAATGAAAAAAAGAATCTAATGTTTTCAATAGGTTAGGAAAAAAAATAAAAAAGATCCTAAGTCATTGATTTTATTGGATTCTTTTTTCTTGACTTTTGTTGCAGTTGTGTTATATTAATAACATAAACAGGAGCAAGAGGGCAGGCCGGAGAAAAGGCCGAGGGCGAGAAAAACTTCTAAGGGGCATGGCCTGGCCGAAATCTGACTTTTTTTCCTAAAGGATAATCCAAAAAAAATGGGAGGCCTTTCTCGAGGGCGCCTCCCTATTCCCGCCTAGACTTATATGTAGGGGCTAGGCCTAACCACGTTTCTACTCGTCCCCTGTCTCCTTAGAAATCTACCAACTCATACCCAGGGTCTTCGCCGAAGTCTTCCCACTCCTGCTCCCAGCTAGGTTGTCCGTCATCATCGTAGCTCTCGTCGAACTCTACACGCACCCCGCCACCATAGGCTAGGTTGTATTCGGTCTGCATCTGCTCTGCTTCGTTCCTATTGTCGAAGCTGTCGATGATCTCGCCTTTCCAAATTAATTTCCACATATCTTGCCCTTTCTTTTATAATACTACTATAGAGGATTCCCTACCTAAAGTCAACCTCTATTTTTCCAAACCTAAGCCGCCTCTTTGAATTCTACAATATCCATAAGTCTTTTGGCCAAGTCACGACCGTAGTCTGTGAATAGGATCCCATGATCCCAAACCCAGCTCTCTACACACTGTCCGTGGTAGAATGTCTCTCCCTGTGTTAACCATCGAAGAGCTGTTTCCTCATCTCCGGCACCGTTAGCTATGGTAGTTGCTACCAATGCCTTAAAGGCCTCTAGATCACGAGCCTCTCGCTCTGCTTCTATACGCATCTGCTCTGAAGCCGCGGCACTAATATAGTCTGCCTCTGCTTTCAACTCCTCTAGAGTCATTGAGTCAAAATCATAGTGACGGCCTTTGCAACCAAAAGCGGTCTTGTGCTCCTCGTATATATAAGTGGCCAATTCGTCACGCTCCAGATCTGCTAGAGTAGTGATCCCACGCTCTACCCAATGCGCCTCGTCCTCAGGATAAAGACCTGCCCAACGATTGTCGGGGTCCTCTGCTACCCAAGCCTTTGTTTTAATGTTTCTGGCTTTGATCTCTTTTAGTAATTCTTGCATATTGCCCTCCGTGTAATCCCTCATTGTCTCTATAGTATAAGGTCAACAGATCTAGAAGTCAACCCCTCATTTACCAAAAAATGAACTTTTGAAAGACCTAGAAAGAGGCATGAAATTCTGTTCAGTGGTTTTAATTAACACGTTAACGAAAAAATCCAATAAAATCAAACACTTAGCGAAAAATCCAATAAAATCAATAGGTTAGCTCGTATTGTTAATGTAGAGTCTAGATCTGTATATAGTAGCAGAGAGCCTAGACAACCTAGGCCAAATTTCTCCAATGTTTTCAATAGGTTAGAGCCTAAAGCTCACATAGTGCATTAACCGCCTTAAGCCGCACCGCTAACCCCACCCGACCGTAGTAGTCGTAGTAAAGCCAGGCTAGTCAGGGGCCGCAGGCCCCAAATTATCCTTTAAAATCAATGGGTTAGCCAGGGTCTTAAGGCCTCAACTAGGGCCCTAGAATGGCTCTATCGTGGTGGCCACCGTAGAATTCAGACTAATTTTATTGCGAAAAAGCCACTTTCTATAGTGGAAAATTTTTCGAGGCACCGTGGTGACGAGAGGCATAGTTCAAATACTCTTTGGCTTTGTCATTGCTTTAATGCTATCGTAGTTCGAGCTCTCTAGCCTATTCTTATATGCCTTCACTATACGGGGATCACGGCTACGGATAATCAATCTGTTGTGATCGTCATACAGACTATATACGGTTCCTATGCCCTTTTTAGTCTCTTCTTCTAGTGTATAGGTCTTGCTCATAATAGTATTTAAGTCACCTCTTAGGAATTCTGCAGACCTTAACAGCGGGGTCTCTGGTTATTCTAGGATCTGTAGATGCTTACAGCGGGGTCACCTATTTTTGCGTTCAATATAGTCCAACACCACAGCCAGTTCATTTATGGCTTTAGTGAATATTAAATTGTTTTCAGAGCTAGGATTCTTGTCAAACTCGTCTTTTAGTTGTTCTATGCGAACTTTAATGTAAACCTCTACATCGTGGGGTATCGAGCGTCTAGTCATAACTTATATATGTCCTATCCAGTGAGTGCAGTCATCACATGGATCATCTACGTGGGTATCGGGCAGTTTAGTGGAGATCTGGGTCTCTTCCCAGTCCTTTTACCGTATAGATCCTTTCCTTCTCAATTCGAAAGTCCTCACTGGGGTATTTGTCAACTAGGAAACTCAGATACGTTTGAGCCTGTTCTTCATCTGGAATATTAGACTCTACTTGTTCGCCCTGACGATTTACAATATGATATTTGTAGGTTGCCATCATGTATTTACGGGGTCAGCACCAGTAAATTTTCTGCTAACATAACCGCGGAGGGCGTTTCACGCCTTGTCTGGCTTGTCTCCGTCAATAACTCTGGGTTTCCACTTGGGTCGTAGCATTGTTCCTTCTTGTTCAACATTAATGGTGTATTTGCCGTCATCATCTACTTCTGTGGTGACTTTGTGAGTGGGAATGTAGAATCGCTTGGCACATTCAACCAGCAAGCTCTGTAGGTCTTCATAACT
>Ga0160423_10004201_pt1 | contig 11866 bp, 7 predicted proteins | sample CRUFie14St8metaG_FD_108191 | JGI IMG/M metagenome (GOLD analysis project Ga0160423, IMG submission 108191) | Marine microbial communities from the Costa Rica Dome - CRUD Field 142mm St8 metaG | ecosystem: Environmental > Aquatic > Marine > Oceanic > Photic zone | place: Costa Rica: the Eastern... | reverse complement strand
TGGTTTAGACGATATGCAGATCGGAGAACTAGCAATTAATTTTTATGATGGACATTTGTTCGCAGAGAGAGACACTCAAGGTGTCGGCATAGGAACAACTGTTGCATTACTTACTCCTTGGGTTGAGAATTTCGGGGGTGGGTCGATTAACTATAATGGAATAGTTACTGCCACAACATATCACGGTAATCAAGTTATTGGAACTCCTGCAGGTGGTTTTAAGTCAGGAGCGTTTACGATAAGTAATACAGACCATACAAAAGATTCAATCAATGAACTTAATTTCATATTAGGTAAGTTAGTTCCTCCTGCACCTACTACATTTAATGGATTATCATTATCTCTAACAGGCACTGCAGGTAATCGTAGATTATGTGCAGGATTTACACCAACAAATAATACAGGTGGTTCAGCACCAGTAGCGGGAAGTCAATATACAAGAAATACAGATAGCACAATCACAACAAATTATATTAACGATGTTGGACCAGGTGATAATGGAACAGTCACAGGGTTCGTAAACGCAGTCGGGGTTGGAACAACAACATTAGATACTGGTACAAATAATGCTACTTCAGGTGCAGTTCAGATTGCAGACAATAAGGATGCATCACTATCAACAAGAGACTCAGGAATAGACGCTGCTTTCTATCAGGTATATGATGTTAGATTAGTAAATGCAGCATCACCCGATGGATATAATAAGGCATTTTTAACTCATGGATCTGCTACTACTAATGAAGTTTTTTGGTATGAAGACCCAAGCACTGTGAGTGCCCCTGTGATTTCATACAGTGGTGTAACAACACCTGCATCACCAACAGTTGCATATTCATCTGGTATTGCACACTATACTGAATCAGCAAATAATACATTTACATATGTTGCAACAGTTACAAACGCATCAGGTGATATGTATACCTCTTCAACATTATTAAGTTCTGATGGACAGGGCAGTGCATTTCAAAATTCAGGAAGTAAACTTTATACAGACTTTAAGGATTCCTCTAATAACAATGGAACCAATCCTCCACAAAGAAACTTTGGAGTTGGAACTGGTGTAACTTGTTTGATATCAAGTGTCCCAAGAAATATACATGCAACGGTTACATCAAACCATTTTACTAGATATGATGCAAGCACACCATATGGATCTCATAATAATCAGAGAGTCAGTTACAGTACAAATTTAAATATTATGGGAACATCAGCAACAACATCACAAGTGGACGAAGATAATATACAAATTGTTGGAACACTTGGCACAGGTTCAGGTAATGCAATCCGTGTTGATGCAGGTGCAGGAACTGATACACCAACTCCTGTTTCTACAACTTTTAATGCAAGTGCAACACCAGCAGTTTATGAGTCAATTGTAAGAGGTGGAACATTAAGACACGACCAGACAAACTATACGTCATACTTACCATCTGGTCTCAATTTATCATCAGGTAGAAATGGTACACAGTATTTCCAAGTTTTACTAACCAGAGGTGCTGTTTCTGAATTTAAGATTGTGGTGTCTGGAACTTATGCAGGTTGTTTTGTCTGTCTTCCAGAGAACTCAACTTGGACAACAGGATTGAGTAATACAAACGGTTGGGCAGATATGTTTGATGCATATTCTGGTGCAGGTAATCCCAACAATGCTGATAATGGTTGTGCCTTTGGTACAGTGATGTCAGGGTCGAGTGGCACATTTACTTGTGTGTTTGGTGAAGAATCATCATCAAATGGTAACAACAAAATTTTGGTTCGATTTAAATTGACTTCTGGGCAGTCGATTTCAAACATCAAATTCCAAGCATAGAGGTATAATTAAGTGGCAGTAACAGACCAACAAAAACTCGACTTTCTACTCAAGAAGATTGGTTATACCAAAACCAAGACAGGTTCTGTTGTAGGAACTGGTGCAATAAGTGGAACACCAAAACAACCTTTTGCTGAAGCAATACCATCTCCATTAATTATTGCGAATGGTGCATTATGGAATGAGAGTGACCAAATACCTACTACTCCACCAGGTTCAGATACAACACAGGTAAAAGTATACCTTGCTGCATCATCTGGATTGAGAATGACAGCGGACTCTACGAGTTCTGGTCAACGTGCTTACATTGCTTACTCAACTTATAATGATACATCATCTACAAGATTAACAAACTGGATTGATACTCAGTTTGGTTCTGCATATTTAATTAAAGTATATAAAGGAGATCCTAATTCTGGTGGTGTTGCATTATCAGCTGCTGGTTCAGGTGCAAATGATGGTTGGTTCTTTGATTATTCTGCTGGTGTACTTAACTTTAACGATACAAGTGTACCGAGTGGTGTTACAGATACGAACATATACATTGTAGGTTACAGATATATTGGTAGCACTGGTGCTCCAACACCTGGCACTTCAACATTTAATTTTACTGATTTAACAATATCAAGAAACTTAAGTGTTGGTGGAATTTCAACATTTACAGGTCTTTTAGATGCAAATGGTGGTGCTCATGTTGACAATCTGCGATTGGGGATTGACGCTGATAATGAAATAAGCACATCTTCTGGTAATTTAGTATTAGACTCTGCGAGTGGCGCAACAATTATTGATGATCATTTAGATGTTACTGGTAATTTAAATGTTGCTGGAGTATTAACATATGAAGATGTAAAGAACGTTGATTCAATAGGAATTGTTACAGCACGTTCTGGTATTCGTGTTACGGGTGGTGTAATTGAAGCACAAGCAGGTGAGAATAAGATTCCATCACTTTACTCTAATATGGGTGCTTTACCAAATGCTGGCACCTATCATGGTATGTTCGCACATGTTCATTCCACTGGAAGGGGATACTTTGCACACGCAGGTAATTGGTTAGAGTTAGTCAACAAAGAATTAGATGGAAGAGTTGGTTTAGGCACCGAACAATATTTTATTAATAGCATTGTTTCAACATCCACAACCGCTACATCATTAAATGTCGTTGGTGTATCCACTTTTGGTGGGATATTAGATATTAACAATAATGTTGATATAGACGGGGATATAGATGTAGATGGACACACTAATTTAGACAATGTATCTGTTGCAGGAGTTACAACTTTTTCAGGAATAATTGAGGGAGTAGCAGGTGAGAATAAGATACCTTCTTTATATGGTGCACTAACAAATTTACCATCTGCTGGAAGTTATCATGGTATGTTTGCCCACGTTCACGCAACTGGGAGGGGATACTTTGCACACGCAGGTAATTGGTTAGAGTTAGTTAATAAGGAAACAAACGGTAACGTAGGGACAGGAACAGAAACATATAATGTTGGTGATATTACTGCTACAGGTTTAGATTTAAATGGAGATATTGACGTAGATGGACATTCAAATTTAGATAATGTAAATATCGCTGGTGTTACTACTACTTCTGGATTATTAGATATTGATGGTGGAGGTAGAGCGAACACATTTAAAGTTGAAGACTTAACATCTGGTAGAGTTGTTCTTGCAGGGTCAGGTGGTGAATTAGAAGATAGTGCTAATCTTCGGTTTGATGGTAATAATCTTTTTGTAAGTGGTATCAATGTATTAACCTCATCAGGTTCTGCATCGACATCAATAATTGGTGAAGATATTGTTACTCGTAATTTTAAAGCAACTGGAATTTCTACGATTGCAGGACCTATTCAATTTGATAGTACAATAAAAGTTGGTGGTTCAAATGGAAATAATGGTCAATATTTAAAATCGACTGGTAGTGGGGTAGCTTGGGACTCGTTCCCATCATTAAGAACAAGACAAACTTTCACAGCATCTTCAGGTCAGACAGCATTCAGTTTCGCATATACCGTTGGATTCCTTGATGTATATGTAAACGGTATTAAATTAACTGACAGTGAATTTACTGCTACAAATGGTGTAACAACAGTTTTAGCTGTTGGTTGTTTTGTTGGAGATATTGTTGAACTTGTTGCTTACAATACTGTATCTGCAGGTGGTGGTGCTTTTGGTATTGGTAATGTTGTGGAGGACTTATCACCCCAACTTGGAGGAAACTTAGATTTATTCAATAAAACAGTAGAAGGCACAGGTAATGTGAATATGACAGGTATTGTCACTGCAACTAAGTTTGTTGGTGATGGTTCTGGATTGACAGGTGTAACTGCATCTGGTTCTGGATTAATCGTAAAAGATAGTGGATCACTTGTTGGTACTGCACAAACAATTGATTTTGGTGCTAATTTATCTTTATCACCAATTTCTGCAGGTATTGTAACTATAACTGCAGCTGCTGGTGGAGGTTCAACCACTAATGTAAGAACAAATAGTTTAAATGTAATAGGTGTATCTACTTTTGCAGGTATTACAACTGTTACTGGTACAACTTTCTTTGCAAAACAAGCAAGCATTTCAGGTATCGTATCTGCAACTACCTTTGTTGGAGCACTCACAGGAACAGCATCTCTTGCAAGTAATCTAACTGGTACACCTAGTATTGAAGTAACAGATTTAGATGTAGATGGACATACAAATCTTGATAATGTAAGTGTGATTGGTGTTACAACTTTCTCAAGTGCGATTACGGTATCTGATATTCGTAATAATTCAATTAATTTAAGAAACGCATCTGGCGGTGCAACATATGCCACTTTCTCAAATGGTGGTGCAGCAACTCTTAACTTTGATAATACACCACGATTAGCGACTACAAACGCTGGTATCACTGTCACAGGTACAGTTTCTGCAACTTCATTTGCTGGTGACGGTTCACAATTAACTGGTATTACAGGAATTAGCACTGCTGATGTAAGGACTAATACTTTAAAGGTTATAGGTATTTCAACTCTTAGAAATGTGAATGTAGAGAGTTACTTAGATGTTGGTAATAATATTCAACTAGGTAATGCAGGTGTCATAACTGCCACGACATTTAATGGTGGCACCTTCTTTGGTACTGGAGCAGACATTAATGGTGATATTGATGTCGATGGACACTCAAACTTAGATAATGTTTCTATCGCTGGTTTTGTAACTGCAACAAAATACTTTGGTGATGGTTCAGGACTAACTGGTATTACAGCTTCTGGTACTGGTGTAGTTGTAAAAGATGATGGCAGCACAGTTGGAACTGCTGGAACATTTAATTTTACCTCTCCAATAAATGTAACTCCTATATCATCTGGTATTACTACAGTAGGTATTGATACTAATCAATTTAATGTTAATAATTTAGATGTATTAGGGATTTCAACATTTGCAGGAACTGTAACATTAGCAGAAAAAATAGTTCATCAAAATGATATAGACACATCAATTAATTTCCCTTCTCTTGATACGATTAGTTTTAATACAGGTGGCGGTACGAGACTGCAAGTAGGACCTGTAGGACAGATTGGTATTGCTGGTGCACAATATGGTAGTGCTGGTCAAGTATTGACAAGTCAGGGTTCAGGTACAATTGTTACTTGGGCAGATCCTCCAAGTAATATTGGTGTGACTACAAGTATTGCAAATGGATACACTCAAAATGCAGGATCTACAACCACATTAGACACCTACGGGTATGGAACAGATGATTTAGTTTTTGAATATACAATATTTGTCAAAATTGGAAGTGACTATCAATCACAAAAGGTATTAGCGATGAGAGATGGCACTACAATACATTCACAACAATTTGCAATAATGTTTAGTTCAAGTTTATTATTCCAAGCTGAAGCCATCAATTCAGGTAGTAATATACTATTGAGAATAACACCAGAAACTGGTGTGTCGGGTGCAGCAAACTATCGTGTAAAACGTGAGGTTATGTAATGTACAAATATACTCTTGCTGTTACAAGTCCTGAGTATTGGAATACAATTCACAATGCATTAATTGTTGACTCAAATGAAGATGGTATTCCTGATCGAAAGGTAACTTGCTCTGATACAAAAGAACATAGTCCTACTCGTGGAACTTATTGGTTAACTGAAGAAGAGGCAGACGAAATATCTAAACACCCTCAAGTTAAGTGGATTGAGTTATCACCCTCGGATTATCGTCACTCATATCCAGATCCAAGACCCGCAACTAAAAGATTTCGTAAAAATGTAAAGATTTATCGTGATATAACTGATAATCCACCACCAGGAATCGCTACTGTTGGTGAAGCTAACAGAACAAATTGGGCTGTGAGAAGAGTTGGATTACAAACTAATGGTGATGGTTGGCCAAATATTTTTGGTCAACCTGATCCAACATTCAGTGATATAAAGTATAGTTTAACGGGTAAAAATGTTGATTTGGTAATTCAAGACTCAGGTGTATTACAATATCATCCTGAGTTTTTAGACGATGATGGCAAATCAAGAGTCAGAGATATTATATTAGACGGACCTTACTATATTGACCCAAGTTATTTTACTTCAAATGGTTACACATATACAAAACCTGATGGTCGAATAGGAATAACAACTTCAGCAGCACATAATTGGTGGGAAAATTCAAGTAATCGTTCAGGTTCATTTTCATCAATTGGTACATTATCAGTTCCCGATGCGTATACAGTTGCAAACTCACTAGGAATAGGTGGTACATCACATACAATGAATGATTCTCACGGAACAGGTTGTGCTGGTTTAGCTGCTGGTAAAAATTTTGGTCTTGCATTTGAATCTAACATATGGACTATATCAATCTTCTCTCCTGCGAATATTTCAACTGAAGCAAGTTATGATGCTTTAAAAATATTTCATCAACATAAACCAATTAATACTGCAACTGGTCGTAAGAATCCAACAGTTGTAAATGGAAGTTGGGGATATTTTGGTGCTTTTAATTCAAACACAACTGTTACTTACAAATTTAAGGGTAGCACTGGAACATTTACTGGTTACTCTTATAGTAGCACAGGTGCTCAAGCATATGCTATGGGTTTATCATCAGGTGGTTCATACAGTAGAGGATTTGCGACATCATCAAGATCACATTCAATAGATGCTGCAGGTGCAGAGATGATTGACGCTGGTGTTATATTTGTTGTTGCAGCTGGAAATGATAATCAAAGATTGGGAATAGGTGCTGATGATATACAAAAAAATGATTATTTTACTAGTTTAGTTTCTGGTAATGATCATAGGGGAACAAGTTTATTTCCAAGTGGTACTCTACCTATTGGAAGTCGTGATTATTTACATCCACAAGGTGTTGGATTTAATACTTCAACTGACTTTCATCCAGTAATATGTGTAGGGGCGATGGATGATACGATAGAGCAAAGTTACGAAGGTTATGAACACGAATTGTACGCAGAGATGAAAGCATCATATTCAAACAATGGACCAGGTATTGATGTTTGGGCACCTGCTGATGAAACATTGTCTGCTGGTATGAGAGCAGCAAATGGTGATCAATTAGGTTCAGATACAAATTACTCAAGGTATAATTCAGATTTTGTCGATATGTATTTCAACGGAACATCAGCAGCATCTCCAGTTGTTGCTGGTTCAGTCGCATTATTTTTAGAATCTAAACCTAATGCAACTTCAGCAGAAGTAAAGGAATTTATAAAAACTCAAGGTTCAGTTGGTGTATCAACTGATAAGTATCTTGATCCATTTCCTGAAGACGACAATCAATACTATTGGATGACAAGTAGAAATTTAAGAGGTGCCTCAAGAAATGTTTTATTTGATCCAACTGCCTCTGATACAAGACCAACAATATCAGGGGTAAATATAAGTGGCATATCATTTCAACAATCATAAATAATCAAAAAGTATAATGGCAGAGAAGGGTTTTGGTATAAAGGAATTAAATCTGATTGGTGCATCAGGAACACCAACGATTGAAAGTCCTAATAATTTAAACTTAAATGCTGTCAATGTTGCGATTAGCACAAACGTAAGCATTGGTGGAACTCTCTCTGTGTCTGGTAATGTTTCAGTTGGTGGAACATTAACATACAATGACGTTACAAATATAGATTCTGTAGGTTTAATCACAGCTAGATCTGGAATTAAAGTTACAGGTGGAGAGATTGTAGTTGGTAATAATATAAAAATTGGAAACGCAGGAGTTATAACTGCGACACAATTCGTTGGTGATGGTTCACAATTATCAGGTATATCTGGTGGTGGTGGCGGTGGTGTTACAGTTCAGGATGAAGGTTCTTCTTTATCGACGACTGCTACGACATTGAACTTTGTAGGTGCTGGAGTTGTTGCAACTGGAACAGGGGCAACTAAAACTATTACCATTGCTGGTGGTGGAGGAGGAAGTAGCACTCCAGCAGATGATGATATACAAGTTGTTTATACTGTAACTGGTTCAGGTGTTTATAATTTTACTGGAAATGGTGTTGATAGTTCAGTAAACTATCCCACTATTTACATGTATCGGGATACAAAGTATCGCTTTATTCATAATGCTGGATCTAGTCATCCGATTCAGATAAGAACATCAAATCAGGGTTCAGCATACACAGATGGAGTTACTTATAGTAATTCAGGTCTGAACAGAACCGAACAGGGAGGGAATTTAGACTTCACTCCTCCACATGATGCACCATCAACTTTGTACTATCAATGTACAAGTCATGGTTATATGATTGGGACGATAAAAATTATTGATTTTAATCTCCCAAATGAAAGAGGTAATGTCTCTGGAACTACTGGATCACTTGCACCAAATGCAATCGGAAATTTAACAATTACAGGTCACAAATCATACCTTTTAATGAATGTTCAATTGTCAGCAGCAGGGTGGTTTAGACTATATACTGATAGTGCATCAAGAACAGCTGACGCTTCTCGTAGTGTTGGTGAAGACCCCCTTGCTGGTAGTGGAGTTATCGCAGAAGTAGTTACAACTGCATCCTCACTTACTCAAAAAATCACACCATTCGTACCTGGTGGAAATATGGATAACCCAGTAAGTACGAATATGTATGTTGCGATTCAAAACTTATCGTCAACAACACAAACAATCACTGCAACCCTAACAATTCTTAAACTGGAGGATTAAGATTAAATGGCAATAACAACGTATAGACAAACAGCAGCACCTGGATGGGCTACTACATCCGTAATATATCAATTGGAAGCTGCATTTGCACAATTAGGTTGGCATGGTGGTTCTGTTTCAGGGATTGTAACTGGTATTAGTGGATATTCGGGACAAACTCAAGTAGGTTCATCAAGCACTGCATTTTATGATGCAAGACCAAAATCAGGTGGTACTAATATTGGTGTTGGAGATACTTGTAGTTTTTATGTAGCTCGTAGTGGTGGAAGTGTGTATCAAGTATATGTAAATCGTGGAGGACACGGATATGCTGATGGTGATAATCTTGTGATTGATGGTGAGGCGATAGGCGGTGGTAATGATATGACTGTAACTGCTTTGGTAGATGAAACAACCTACGGTTCAACAAGTACATTCTATGATAAAGATGTAACAAATGGTAGCTCCTATCCTTGGGGAGTTCTAAGGATTGAGAATGATAATACTAAAGTTTATGGGGATGCTTATTTTGGATTCCAAGCAGACTCTACTAAATTATATTTCACCTCTGGCACATCTTTCTATCCTTATGATGATAATTCAGCTTACGATAAGGGTGGTAGATATGCAAATTCTTTCAGAGGTCAACAATATCAGGATGTGAGCAATGACCCAACAAGTACTGGTAATAGATTACAAACTACATCATTAAATACAAGTATAGATATTGCAAATTTTGAGTATGCTGAGTCTAATAGTTTTACATTAGAAATGAATGTTTATAGGTCTGGTATAGATAATAACTTTGCAGTATTTTCTTTTAAACATCCTGATAAGTCTTCATCAAGTATTGATGATAATACATATGGTACTTTCTTCTTACATAAGTTTTCTCATTCACTATTAAATTTTGATGAATTAAGTTTAGGATCAATGACATATTTTGATCCTGTTTATCGAGATATGAATGGTGCACATCATGAAATGCATACGGTTCTTGGAACTGGTTCCGATACTGGTAATGATGATTGGATGGGAAGACAATTTTTAATGGGTTGGAGTACTGGTAGTCTGTATTATTCGATGAATACTTTTTTAAGAGATTATATACATGCATCAACTTACCCCATTCATAGGGGAAATGATCAGAGAAGACATTATTATCGAAATAATACTTATAGTGAATATAATAATTTTAGAGGTGATCTTGGTTTTCAAGATTATACTAATAAGAGTCCAGACGTTCTTAATCACAACGCAGTCATAAAAGGTATACCATTATCATCGCATATGGTTCCTTGTCCATTCTATCTACCTGATGATTTTGTATTAATTAATTTTGATCATGCTTCTCCTAGTCAAAATATTCAACAAAATGATACTATAACAATCACTGAAGGTAGTGAAGTGTATACTGTAATTGATGGTGCGTATAATCAAACCGATAGAACTCGTGGAGTACTCTTCTGTGCGAGGACAACCTAATGGCAAACTTTGCATATGCAGACTTAGATATAACAACGACTACATTGGAAGATGCAGTCAATGATTCTAAATTTGGACAAATTCAAGCATTAACATTTACAGTCAATCCTTCTAATGGAACAGTTCCTTTAAGCACTACTGGCACCAATCTTGATATATTCGATAGCACACGACCTGGTTTCTTAACTGGTAGGAGACCTGTAAAAGGTCAACTCTATCCAAGGGGTGTCTATAATAAATAACTAAAAAAATAATATGGCAAAGAACAGAGAATTATCACAGGTAGGAAGTTTAGTCACGGTCAATGACTCGTCGGCTCAGATTGGTATTGCAAATTCAGTCGGTATCAATACGACTGCACCCACTGGTTCTTTTGCATTAGATGTTCATGGAACTGCTAATATTACTAGCACACTAAATATAGCAGGGAGTCCTGCAGCGAGTCAAGGAGATGCAACTGCACTTGCAATAGCACTAGGATAATTAAATGGCAAATACCTTTAAATTAAAAACAAAAGCGAACGTTGGTATTACAACTCAGAATGTTTATGTTGTTCCAAGTGCAACTACAACTGTTGTGATTGGTATTACTCTTGCAAACGTTTCAGGTTCGGGTTGTCTTGTAGGAGTTGGCATAACAAGACCTTCATCAGATGATGTTAAAGTATTAAAGAATGTCCCCATACCTCAAGGATCTTCATTAGAGTTTATGTCAGGGAACAAAGTAGTTTTAGAAACAGCAGATACATTAACAGTGAATAGCGATACAAATAATAGTATAGATGCATCATTAACAATAATGGAGATAACATAAGATGGCAAATACCCGTATTACACAGGGTGTCATCAAACCCAATGAAGATTATGACGTAAGGCATATTAATGCTACGGGTATTATTACTGCCACTAATTTAAATCTAACAGGTGTTTTAACATATGAAGATGTAACAAACGTTGATTCAATTGGTATAATAACTGCACGGAAGGGTATTGTTTCATCAGGGGTCGTAACTGCGACTGCCTTTCATGGTGATGGTTCACAACTTACAGGTATAGATGCGACTGCATTAAAAGATAATGATGGCAATGTAAAGATTCAAGCACAAGCGTCTGGTGCTGTTCATACTGGATTCTCAACAATGCAGAATCTAAGAGTAACAGGTATTGCTACTTTTGGATCAGGTTCAACGACAATTGATAACAATGTAATAAATGTTGGTACTGCACTTACATTAGGTCATACCCAAGGTGTTCAGTTTCATACACAGAACTTACATTCACGAGGATTTGAGGTAAATCAAATCAATGCTTCTGGAATTATAACTGCCTCAAAGTTTGTTGGTGATGGTTCTGATTTATTAAATTTACCTGCTGGATTAGGGACTGCATTAAGTAGCACTCAAACAAATCCAT
>Ga0160423_10004200_pt1 | contig 11868 bp, 12 predicted proteins | sample CRUFie14St8metaG_FD_108191 | JGI IMG/M metagenome (GOLD analysis project Ga0160423, IMG submission 108191) | Marine microbial communities from the Costa Rica Dome - CRUD Field 142mm St8 metaG | ecosystem: Environmental > Aquatic > Marine > Oceanic > Photic zone | place: Costa Rica: the Eastern... | reverse complement strand
TATTTTTACAATTATGGCTGGAGTGCTGGTACTGAGTTTGTTCTGCTTAATAATTATGAGTTTAAATTAAACTTAATTAAGGACAGAATAAAAACAGAAATAAACACTAGAAAAAACGATAAGCATATACAAAATTTAAAAAACAGAAGAGAAAAAATTTTACAAAAATATACGGCAAGAAAAAATAAATTAAATCTTAAATTAAATCTAAACGAGTATGAACAAAAAATTAAAAACTATCAACATAAAGGGTAAAGATTATGTTGAAGTAAACGAAAGATTAAAATACTTTCGAAATAATTACCCAAAATATTCATTGACCACAGAGGTCATTGAAAAAACCACTGATTCAATTTTAATAAAAGCTACAATACGAGATGAGCAAGATAGAGAAATTGCCACAGGTATAGCTGAGGAAATAAAAGGATCAACGTTTATTAATAAAACAAGTTATGTAGAAAACTGTGAAACTTCTGCATGGGGTAGAGCTCTTGCAAATATGGGCATAGGCCTTGACACTTCGGTAGCTTCTGCAGAGGAAGTACAAAATGCCATAGCTAATCAAAGCACAAAAAAGGAAGGTACTTATACATTAAAAGTTGGAGATGAGAAATGGGAAAAGGTACTTCAATTTGTTGCGGATAATAAAAGCAAAGGATTATCCTGGATTATAGAAAGGCTTGAAACAAAGTTTGTTATTACTAAAGATGTTCAAACTAAATTAAAAAATTATGCAAGCTGAAATTTTACAAAAATTAAAAAATGACCAGGAATATTATGGTGAGTTTGGTCGTCAATATTTATCAGCATCAGATGTTTCCACACTTTTGTATCAGCCTGAAAAATTTAAAGAAGAAAAGAAAAGCCCGGAAATTTTGATGGGTAGATATTTTCATCAAATTATTTTGGAGCCCAATAAACCAATAGATATTCCTGTATATGATAGCTCAACCAGGGGCACAAAAAAATTTAAAGATTATTTAATTGAAACAGGGTTGGATAAAGATGATGTCTTGCTCACTCATGAAAGAGATAATATGCTAAGATGTAAGGACAAACTTTTAAGTGTTTATGAAATATCTGAAATCCTTCACGATAAAAATAATCAATTTGAGGTTCCATCAATTATGGAAATAGAAGGTAATTTATGGAAGTCAAAATGCGATATACTTCATAGTGATTTTGTGATTGATTTGAAAACGACAAGTAATGCAAAAAATTTTAAATCAAGTGCTAGAACATTTTGTTATAATTCGCAAGCATTTATTTATCAATTACAATACAAAAAACCTATGGTTTTTATCGTAATAGATAAAAATACTTTACAAATATTGAAAGCACCATGCTCAGATGATTTTATTTCTTATGGTCAAAATAATGTTATTACGGCTACAGAAATTTATGAAAAATATTATGGTGAAAATAAAACAGATGATATATCTCAACATGTTAAAGAAATTGTTTTATAAAATATTAGGTATTGATACAAAAGAAAATGTTTTACAAGTAGAAGTTCCAAATATTTGTGAGACACGAGAGGATAAAGAATTAATAATTTATCAAACAATAGAAGTTTTGGAACAAAATATAAAAGTAAATAAAAATGGCAGAAAAAAAACCTAGGGAATATAATGAAGGAAAAATTGTTTTATTTCCAAACACGGACAAAGAGGGCAAACAACCTGATTTTAAAGGTTGGGGTATGTTCAAGGGGGAAAAATTTGAAGTAAGTATATGGAATAATGTATCTCAAGCTGGTAATCATTATAAATCTGGAGATGTTAAAGAACCTTATGTCGCACCACAAAAAGTTGAAACAAAACCTGTTGAAACAGAAACTGAAATAGACTTTTAATTACAAGCACCTAATTTGGTAAAGCCACACGTTTAGGTACGGAGGCGAGATTTACTGACGAGTAACAAAAGTTCGATTCTTTTGTAGGTGCCAAGCATTTAACTAAGTGATAATTACTATATTCAAAGATATTAAGACTACAAGTCAGCCTTTTTATAGGGATGTTCATGTTATATTGAACAGAATTAGAGAAGGATCTAGTAAAGATTTAGTTAAAAAAATAAGAGCAGAAAAAGATAAAACTCAGCGAAACACCTACAAACAAGGTTTACCTGCAGTGTGTTTTAGCGGTAAGTTTACAAAAAGAAGCGACAATTCTCTTGAGGAACACTCTGGACTAATATGTTTAGACTTTGATGGCTACAAGAGTAACAGAGATTTGCTTCAAGAAAAAGAAAGACTATCAAAAAATAAATACATTTTCTCTGTCTTTATATCTCCAAGTGGTAAAGGTTTAAAAGCTTTGGTAAAAATACCATCGGAACCAGAGAACCACAAGTCATACTTTTTAAGTTTGCAATCATTTTTTAATTCAGATTACTTCGACAAGACATCTAAGAACTTAAGTAGGGTATGTTATGAGTCGTATGACCCTCTCATATACATAAACAAAACTTCAAGTGTGTGGGATCGTATAGAGGAGGAGGAATTTAATGAAATAAATAAAAATGTTGATTTACCTACAATACCTATTACTGATGAGAATAAGATTGTAGATATTTTAACTAAATGGTGGAAAAAAAAGTACCCTATGATAGAGGGACAGAGAAATCAAAATGTGTTTATCCTAGCTTCAGCCTTTAATGACTTTGGTATTAATCAAACTTTAGCGGAATTTGTATTGAACAATTATGCTACAAAAGATTTTAAACAATTAGAAATCAAGCGAACAATTCAATCAGCTTATGCACAAAAACAAAACTTTGGTACCAAGTATTATGAAGATGAAGATAAAGTAAACCAAATTAGATTTAGGTTGAAGCAAGGGGGCACAAAAAAACAAGTCAAAGAGGAGTTAGAAGATGATGTAGATCCTGTAATTATTGATAATGTTATAAACAGAATTGAGGAGGAGCAATCGCACCACAAGTTCTGGACAAAAAGCGATAAAGGTGTAGTTAAAATCGTACATTTTTTTTTTAAAAGTTTTTTAGAGGAGCATGGTTTTTATAAATTTAACCCCCAGGGCAGTAAAAACTATGTGTTTGTCCGTGTAACTAACAACCTTATTGACCACACAAGTGAAAAAGAAATTAAAGATTTTATACTTAACTATCTGCTAGATATTAATGATGTTAGTGTCTACAACTACTTTGCAGAAAATACTAGATACTTCAGAGAAGAATTTCTAACACTTCTTTCATCAATAGATGTTTACTTTATTGAGGACAACAAGCATACAGCGTACTTATACTACAAAAATTGTGCAGTTAAAGTGACTAAAGATGAACTTGTTTCAATAGATTATCTTGATTTAGGTGGATATGTTTGGAATGACCATGTTATTGATAGAGCATTTATAAAATGTGAAAACACACAGTGTGATTTTAGAAAGTTTATAGAAAATATCTGCGGTAAAAACGAAAGCAGAATATTATCTATGCAATCAACTATTGGATATCTTTTGCATGGTTGGAAAAATTTATCTTATTCCCCCGCAGTAATTTTAAATGATGAAGTTATATCTGATAACCCGGAAGGTGGTACAGGCAAAGGATTGTTTATGAATGGAATGGCTCAGATGAAAAAACTTGTTGTTATAGATGGCAAAAGTTTTAATTTTGAAAAATCATTTGCATATCAACTTGTGTCTGCTGATACACAGATACTTTGCTTTGATGATGTTAAAAAGTATTTTGATTTTGAAAGGTTGTTTTCTGTTGTCACTGAGGGCTTGACACTTGAGAAAAAAAATAAAGATGCAATAAAGATACCATTTAGTAAATCCCCCAAAGTCAGCATCACTACTAACTATGCTATCAAAGGCAAAGGATCATCTTTTGAAAGGCGAAAATGGGAATTAGAATTATCAAGATATTATACGAGAGACAGAACACCACTAAGAGAGTTTGGTAAACTTATGTTTGGAGAATGGAATGATGAGGAGTGGTGTCAATTTGACAACTTTATGATAGAGTGTTTACAGCTTTATCTTGATAAAGGTTTAATAAAAAGTGAATTTGTTAACCTTAAGATTAGACAACTAGCGGCGGAAACATGTCACGAATTTATTGAGTGGTGTGGTCTAGTAGATGGTCTTAATGAAAATGAAAAACTTAAAGTAAATAATAAAATATATAAGCACGATTTGTATATGGATTTTATTGATGATAATCCAGACTTTGCACCTAAAGCCAAAATGACTGTTTCAAGAATTAGATTTTACAAATGGCTTCATGCTTATAATTTATATAAACATGACTGTGAGCCAGAGGAAGGTAGAGACACTGCTAGGTGGATTATATTTAGAAACAAACATCACTATGAAAAAGCACAAGAAATAGATTTTTAATGAAGTTAAGGTCTTACCAAAAAAATATAGTCAAAACAGGTTTACCCATATTAAAAAAATACAAGTTTTTGTATCTTGCCATGGAGGTTAGGACAGGTAAGACGTTAACAAGTTTGAGTATGAGTGGCCTTCTGCCTGTTCAAAACCTCTTGTTCATTACAAAAAAGAAAGCTATTTATAGTATTGAGGAAGACTACGATAAACTAAAACCAAAATATAAAATCACAATAATTAATTATGAGTCATTACATAAAATATCTCATAATGTAATTTATGATTGTGTCATACTTGATGAAGCTCATACTTTGGGAGCATACCCAAAACAAAACAAAAGAAGCAAGGAAGTAGGAAGAATAATTAGAATACACAATCCCTATGTAATTTTACTTTCTGGCACACCAACACCAGAATCTTTTAGTCAAATGTATCATCAAGTTTCAAGTATAGAATGTAATCCCTTCAAATCACATAAAAACTTTTATTCCTTTGCAAGAACTTATGTAAACATTAAGAAAAAATATATAAGCTCTGGATATGTTGATGATTACAGCGATGGTAATGATTTAATTGTAGAAGCTATGAAACCTTATACAATCTCTCATACTCAAAAAGACTCTGGTTTTGTAGTTCAAACTAATGAAAAAATACTTGAACTACCTATTAGTGATACGCTAAAGAATATAATAAATAAACTTAAAAAAGATTTAGTGGTAACTGGAAATGAACACGTTATTTTAGCTGATACAGGAGTAAAACTTATGTCAAAACTACATCAATTATTTTCAGGAACAGTTAAGTTCGAAGATGGTGAATCTATGGTAATCGATCCTTTCAAGGCTAGGTACATATATAATAAGTTTGAAAACAAAAAGATTGCTATATTTTATAAATTCAAAGAGGAATTAAATGCAATTAAATCAGTTTATAAAGACAGAATATGCACTGAGGTATTTGAATTTGACAACAGTGATAAATCTATAGCGTTGCAAATTGTTTCTGGTAGGGAAGGTATTAGTTTAAGAAAAGCTTGTGCAATAGTTTATTACAATATAGATTTCAGCGCCACAAGTTATTGGCAATCAAGAGATAGAATGACTACTAAAGATCGAGAAACAAATAATATATTTTGGATATTTACTCAAAGTGGTATAGAAAAAGAAATATATAAAACTGTTATAAATAAGAAAGACTATACCCTTAAACATTTTCAACGAGATTTACTAAGTTTGTAATATGACGGAGCAAAAAATACAAAAAAAAAGAATAAATCAATTACAGGATCAAGGATATTATGTTATAAAACTAATAAAAACTAATAAAAACGGTATACCGGATTTAATTGCAATACCAAAAAATACTGAAGTATTGTTTTCAGAAATAAAAAAAACAAACGGAAAATTAACTCCCTTGCAAGAGTATAGATTAAAAGAGCTTAAAAATTATGGGTTTAAAACAGAGGTATATAAGGGATAAAGGTTATGATGTAGAAGATGAGTTTATGGATGAGCTTAAATCTTTTGACCATGATACGGCTTTGGCCATTGCTTTATTTCTTGAAGATAATGTAATAGACTTGAATCCAAACGAGTTAACAACTTATGTTTACGGAGGTTTAGTTCATGTCAAAGATGAGGTCGTAACATTTGCGGTTGAAATTTTAAAAGTAAAACATAGGCATTTAACTTTCACTGACATCAGTCTAATTTCTATGGATGAATATTTAGATTTAATGCTTATCAACTGTTATATAAAATCAAATCAAATTCCTAATTACAAAGATGAACTATTTAGAGTATTTAAACCAAAACTATTTTAAAGAGAAAGGATTTAACCAAGTTAAAAGCAAGTTACATAAAGTAGAAATAGACAAAACAATTCTTAGAAAAACCCCTTGGCAAAAACTAAAATTAAAAGTTTTTAAAAATTTTACTATCTTTATACGAATGGTGTATAGAAAAAATTAAATTATAACTAAATCTAAACCCACTTATTACACTCCATGGAATAAAAATGAGTAAAATATCATTAGACGACGTTAATGCAATATCTCACATTAATTATGTGACGCATACATCACACGACCTCGTTGATGATTTATATGAAGACCTCATGGAGCGAGACCACCATCAAGCAAAATTAAAAGCTCAGAATATAGCGAAGCTGATGAGTGAACTCGTTCAATCTTTATCCGATGAAATCTAAACGCAAAAGCTATGGAAAACGTTTACGTTTATCCAAAGCAGAAGAAGAATTAATATATCAACACCGTGCTACCCACGTTGAAAATGTAAATGATAATACAGCACTCACAACACATTTAAAAGAGCGGGGCATTGACCCTGAAGATGTAGTCAGTGTTAAGCACTGGCAAAGTGCCAGTGGCGAGTATAGGTTTTCTGTTGTAACAAAAGAAAATTTAGGTATAAAAGAAAAAGAAATATTCAATAAAGTTTCTAAATTTTTAGCAGATCATGCCCCAGAATACAAACCCGTAAAACGCAATGACAATAACAAAGACCCCCATTTGTTAGTTATAAACCCAGCTGATATACATATTGGAAAGTATGCTAATGAAAAAGAAGCTGGAGACAAGTACAATACAAAAATTGCTATAGATAGGGTCTTGGAAGGTGTAAATGGATTAATAGATAAAGCTAAAGGTTTTAAAATAGAACAAATACTATTTTGTATCGGTAATGATGTGCTACATGTAGACAATGTTTATAACACTACCACTAAAGGTACACGTCAAGATACTGACGGAAAATGGTGGGAACATTATGAAAAAGCTTTACATCTTTATGTTAAATGTGTTGAAATATTGAGAAAAGTTGCTAAAGTCGACGTAGTGCATAGCATGAGTAATCATGACTATCAATCAGGTTTTCATTTGGCACACACTCTTCAATCATGGTTTAGAAATGCTCCTGATGTTTCATTTGATATATCGGTTGCTCACAGAAAATATTATAAATACGGCACGTCTTTAATAGGTTTGGAACATGGTGATGGTGCTAGGCTTGATAATCTACCGCTACTTATGGCTCAAGAAAGACCTGAGCTGTGGGCATCTACAAAGACCAGGTACTGGTATCTCCATCATCTGCACCATAAAATAAAATACAAATGGAGAGATGCTAAAGATTATATAGGAGTTACAGTTGAATACATGAGGTCGCCATCATCATCCGATAGTTGGCATGCAAGAAAAGGTTACACTGGAGCTCCAAGAGCTTGTGAAGGTTTTATACATCATAAAGAATTAGGACAGGTAGCTAGACTAACTCACTTTTTTTAAAGTGTTTATTAATTTTTTTGCAATCAAGTAGTTCTTGACATTTTTCATAATCTTCTTCACCTTCAAAATATTCAATAAGTACATCATAAACATCATCATCCATAGCTATTACAGGTTTAGTAGGGTTGAATATTAGTGCGACACTGCTACCTTTTTCTAGTAATGTTTCGTAAGGAACTTTGTTGGTTAAAACATAGTAACTATGTAGCATACAGGTATGTTCATCAAAAAACTTCATCTTCTTGTGGGTCTACTTTGTCTTTTTTTGCTTTGTTTTCTTGTCGGTCTTTGTGTTCTGCTTGTAGAAGATTCAACATCACTAAAATATTCTGGGTATTTTTTTCTCAGTTCATTTATTTCTTTCTGAGATAATGGATCTTTTTTTCCAAACCTTTCTTTTATTATCTGTCTCCTAATATCTTTATAAAAAGGTATCAATCCAAAATTACCTAAAGCTTCTACTACCATTCTTGTAGTAAGTTCATCTATAGCTTTTTGTCTGGCCTCAGGTGTTTTTCTTGTAACAGCTCTACTTCCTAATTGTGCAGTTCTTACTATAGTTCTTGCTAAAGGATTATATGGGCCTGCAAACATATAAAATAATTTTTTTATTGGATCATCAAAATCTTCTAGCTGAAACTGATTAAAAGTAATTGCATGCTTATATGGGTCATACTCCTCATTACTTCTTAAATCGCCAAGTAAAGGTTCGTTGACACCATACTCTAGTCCAAATGTAATTAATGAATTTGGTATATTTCCTAAAGAACCTCGAGTCAATAATTGTGTTACAGCTCCTATAAGTTGTCTGTAGATTAAGTCTTCATATTCTTCTTCTTTATCTTTGTCTTCTATTCCTAGAAGTTCGGTGTCAAGTAATTGTGTCAAAGCAGTATATAATACCATATACATACTCATCCTCATAGTAACACCTGTTAACAATCCTATAGCTTGTGTTTTACTTATTTGACCTTTTCCATTCATGTATAAAGCATTTACAGCTCTTCTGGCGGTGTTAAATTCAAAAATAGAGAATCTAGCCATAAATCCATTTGCTACTCTGTAAAAGTCTTTCATCTCTCCTCTTTTAATATTTTTTTCTATACCCTCATATGGGCTTGTAGATGTAGTCGCTATAATACTTAAATCATCCGCTTTTTTTGTAGCCAGGTCTCTTGCTTCTTTATATTGGGGATCAGCTAATATGCCTTTACCTTCCGCAAAATCTTTAAAATCTTTTGCTGTTATATTTATTTCTTTGCCGTTAATATCTTTTGTAGCTGCTGCAAATGATTTAGCAAACGCTCCATAATATAAAGGTCTTGCAAATATTTGATCACCAGATACCATTAGTTTTTGAGAAACATAATTAAAAACTTGTCGTAACTGTTTCGGCCCCATGTTGTCTAAAACACCTATTTTATTTAGTATTGAATTAGTTGCATCTCCTTGTCCTTTTTTTGTTTTAAGAAAATCCCCATAATTATCATGTTTACTTTTTATTGTGCTTTCATCAAATAACTTCGGGCCTTGTGAAGATCCTAAGTTTTTTAATATTTCTTGTCCGAGATGAGCATCCATGTAAGATAATTTACCAAAATCTTTAATACCTTTTATAGCTACATCAGGGGCCGCTATCGCCATAGTCATATTACCTGCAAGTTCAGCAGCAGCTCTGGGAGCTGAGGCTAAAGTGGCTTGATAACCATATTGAGCTATCTTTGATGCTACGCCCTGTTCGCTTAAACTACCTAAACTATTTATATAAATAACTTGATCTGCTATTTTTGTGGTTTTAGCTAAAGCTTTAACAACAGATTTTTGAAACGTTGAGCCCTTATCCTCATAAGCAACCAATAGTTTATTTATGGTTTTTGCTACTTGTTTATTAACAGGACTCATATAATAATCCATTAAAGTCATTTGAGCTCCTCGCAAAGCAGAACTGAAAGGATTAAAACTTATAGCTTTAGAGCCTGCCGTTCTATTTATTAAATTACCAGCCTTTGTTTTGCTTTCTGGATTTACAAACTTATTCATTCTATCCATGTCAATTTCCTGTATCCTTTCATTATTTGATACTACCTCGTTGTGACTATAAGAATTTAATAAATCAACTTTATTACCATGTATCACAGAAGAAATGTACAATGCTTTGTCGGCAAATGATCCGTTTACTTTGTCTAATATTTTTTTTGCTTCTTTCATACCCGGAGTAAAATCATCAATTAATTTTTTATAATTTACTCCATCTTTAGTTACATAAGTTTCTTTTAATTTTATAAGCATTTTTCTAGTTGGATCATTAACATAATCTGCGTCTTGCTTTATTGTGTCATCCAAAAATTGTTCTGCTGGAGGGGCTACCTTATTAAATGATCCATCTTCCAATTTGTTTGCTTCAGCTATTTCATATAATTGAGCTAATCTTAATTGCATCCCTCTGTATGCTATGGTATTCTTATCAGTCAAACCTCCACTAATTTTTTTCATAGCAGCATCAACATCAGATTTAACCTTAAGTAATTCAGTACGAGCTGCAGCTTCAGCAACAGATTTAGGTCTTATAATAAGATCATATACTTCTTTATTATTATAATTACCTACAACCTCATCAATAAAAGCTTTTGGATTTGATCTTATCCTATCAATTACAACACCAGCTTTTGTGTTTTTACCAGAAGGAGATGATGTTATAGCAAGTTTTATTTTTCTTGCAATGTCTCTTTGTCTGAGCAACCACGGACGCTCTTTAATCTTGTCTATAGTTTTCGTTAATTTATCTGTTGCATTGTTACTTTCAACATCCAGTTTTAAATTAAATGCGTTGTTGGATACTACACCTAGACTTATATTATTTAATACTGTGTCTAATAATCTCAATTTTGATATATCAAAATTACCATCAGATTTTTGTTTTACTAATCCTTCTAATTCTGTTTTTGTTAATTTAGTTAAGAACCTAGCTATTTTTTTACTATCCTCATTATTCAACATATCTATTGCATCGGGTGCAAATTCTTTATTTAAAATTTTATTTATAGCTTCATTAACATCTTTTTGTGCAACCTCTTTAGCAGGTGTGCTTTTCTTGGTAATATTGTTGGCATTTTCATTAACAGCATTAATTATTTTATTAGCAATTTCCATATATGAGTCAACATCTTTTGTCAACTTCAACTCTTTACCTCTTGAAAAATCTTCAACTAAAGATAAATAATCATCCAAAACTACTTCTGGAACAGCATATTGACTAAATGAAAATACATCTTGCAAAGCAATATTGAGGTCAGGATCAACAGCTCCAAGTTTCGTTTGTGAATTTTTTTTAGCCGCTCTTCTAACTTTAGCAGATATTGTGTTGTATTTTTCTGCCAATTTAGCTTTGGATAGAATTTTTTCTACAAAATCTAAAACATTTTTTTCTATTGCAGGATTACTTAGGTCTCTTGCTGCCCTAATTTTATTAATTATTGCGGTCAGTTGACTGGATTTAATTTTTGTACTTCTTTGTCCTAAGTTTTTTATACTACCAATAAGACTTTTTAAACCTTTTTTTTGTGCAGCTAAACTTACTCTGACTGCTTTAGCTTCAAGTTTTATTTGATCTTTTAAGGCAACTCTTTCGTTTACCAATACTTTTTTTTCTACTGGCCTCGGCCCACCAAAACTATCGCCAACAACTTTTTTAACATTCGGAGCTTTAGGTATTTTAATACCTAATTGTTTATTCAATTCTCTTACTAAATTATCTCTTGCAATGTCATCTAGTTGCTGATAAAGTTTTGATTCTTGCAGATACTGTAAAGTATTCTTTAATAATACTTCTGGACTTGTACTTTCACCAGCTTTTCTTCCCTTTGTTTTTTGTACAATTTCGTCAATAATAGATTGTACCCTGGTGGGATCGGCGGTTACTTTTGGTTTGGATGGTGGAGATATATATTCGTTCGGTGATATACCCTGATTTTCTGCGTCTCTGTTTATCGCTGAGATGACCTTCTTATAAAGGTTTGTCCCCTCTTTGCCTTGGTCGATGAGATTCCTTCGAAGAGCTGTAAGAAAGGATTTTCTTTCCTCAACTGTGATATATTCACTTTTGATTGATTCCCTTGCTTTTGCGGTATATTGGATGTTTCTGCCATCTAAATTTTCTTTTAATTGCTTAAGTTTATTTAAGACATCTACCTCTGTAGCGTCATT
>Ga0160423_10004199_pt1 | contig 11872 bp, 8 predicted proteins | sample CRUFie14St8metaG_FD_108191 | JGI IMG/M metagenome (GOLD analysis project Ga0160423, IMG submission 108191) | Marine microbial communities from the Costa Rica Dome - CRUD Field 142mm St8 metaG | ecosystem: Environmental > Aquatic > Marine > Oceanic > Photic zone | place: Costa Rica: the Eastern... | reverse complement strand
CGGGTTCTTCGCCGCATGGTTCGTGTTGCTGGTTTGCTGGACGATGCTCTTGCTGCCGAATGAGCAGGTGCGTGGTGTCGTCATGTCGGAATTCATTGGCCCCAAACGCGGACCATGGGACGGTGAACCGCGACCGCTCTACCTCGCACCCATGTCGGGTGTCTCCGACCTGCCTTACCGACTTCTTGTCAAAGAATGCGGTGCAGACACCACGATCACCGAATTCACCAACTCAACAGCGCTCACGCGCGAGGCAGCCACGTCGTGGCGGCGAATGGAAACGCACGAGAGCGAAGTGCCGTTTATTCCTCAAATCTTCGGCGGCGACCCGGGCGACATGGCGACGGCGGCAGAAATGTTGGCGCCAAGCGCCGATATTATCGATTTGAATTTTGGATGCCCCGCTCCGAAGGTCACGAGCATCTGTGCAGGTGCGGCGTTGATGGGCGAACCGGACCGTTTGGTGAACATGGTGGAAACCATCGTCAACCGGGTTGATGTCCCGGTGACGGCAAAGATGCGGTTGGGAACCGGAAAGGCTCCAAACAACTCAACGGAAATTTGCGAACGGTTGGAAGAAGTGGGTGCGCAAAGGCTGTGCATTCACGGACGAACCCTTCGCCAACGGTACGCCGGTGTTGCGGATTGGTCGAGCATCAAGGAAGCCGTGGAAAGGGTGGAGCTGCCCGTCGTGGCCAACGGCGACATCACGGACGCCGCATCAGCCGCGGCATGCTTGGAGACCACGGGAGCCTCCGGCCTGATGATTGGACGGGGCGCCATCGGAAGGCCAACCGTGTTCGCCGACATCAAGGTGGGGCTTGGCTGGATGGACCAACAGGAACTTCCTTGGGTTCGTCAACACGAGAATTGGGAGAATCTGAGTGAAACAGGTCAAGCGTTCGCGTCTCGCAAATGGTGCTGGGACCGCTACATTGCGTTGTCTGAAGCGACGGTAGGCATTCACGGCAAGTGGATGCAGCGTCATGCCATCGCTTTCACAAAAGGTCTGCCTGGAGCAAAAAAGGTACGTTCGCTGATGCACGAACAACAAAGCGATAGGGGGAAGGCTGAGGCCATCAGCCGTTTCCTAGGTCGCCCTTCTTGAACGTCAGAAGGTGGATTCCCACTCTTCCAAATCGTTGGCTTCTGCCCAAGCTTCGTCGGTCGTCTCTCCACGAACCTTCAGGACTTCCCGGGCAAGGAGCCAGTAGATGAGGGCGAGCGAACGGCGGCCCTTGTTGTTGGCGGGCAGGGCAATATCCACGTTGCGGAGGTGGTTGTTAGCATCCACGATGCCCACGATGGGCAGACCGGTTGCCACGGCTTCCCTGAGGGCCTGCTGATCGTTTGCCGGGTCGGTGACAAAGAGAATGTCCGGCTCGATGTAAGAGCGCAGAGCGGGGTTGGTGAGCGAACCTGGAATAAAACGTCCAACAGCGGAGTGAGCACCGATGGCTTCGGCGAACATGCGAGCGGGGCGCTGCCCGTATTGGCGAGCGCTGACCACCATGATCGATGGGGCGTCGTACGTGTTCAACAGCGCCGCAATCGAACGGATTCGTGAGTCCGTGGTTTGGATGTCAAGCAGGTACAAACCGTCCTCGCGCACACGGTCAATGAACCGGCTCATGTCCGCACTCTTCTGTTGCGTACCAATGTTGACGGCGTTTTCCTCGTAGGTTTCGGCGGAGACGAGCAACTTGGCTTCCTCGGACATGTTGAACCACAGCAAGCCGCCCACTAACCCCCTGTATTAAACCACTTCGTCCCTCATTTCCATCGCTTTTCCGCCCTGAACGGCGCGCGCACCCCCAGAAAAGGCCTCATTTACGAGGAGGCCGTTGGACACTACATGTCGGATGGAGAGGCGGTCATCGTTGGCTCACCCCCTACCCATCCAGAGGCCAAACAGGACGATGAGGGACGATGGCGAATGCCGGACGGCCGACCGCTTCCCGTCAGCGCAAGCGATCTTGAACGCTTCACCTACTGCCCGATGTCTTGGCATCTAAGCGCAACCGGCACCAGTGGAACGAGCGAGGCCATTGAGCGAGGAATTGCCGAACACCGTTCCATCCACGAAGCCATCGCGTCGTTCGGTGAACACCGCTTTCAAACCAGGAGGAACCTGTTGATATGGGAATGGTGGTACGCTGTCATTGTCGTCCTGCTCATCGACACCTTGGCCTTCCAGTACATTGACGACGTCGGGTTAAACGTGGTGGAATTCTCCCGCTTCCTCGCAGCTGGTGCGCTCTCTTTCCTGTTGGTCGGGCTTGTGGCTGTGCTGGTTCCGTGGCGACGGGTCATCGGGTTGAACGCACCGTTCAGGCCCGAACGTCAAGGGCACGTGGACGCCGTTGAACCGGTGTTTGAGCCGAGAGGCTTCATGGGTGGGTGGTTTGAAGGCGGTTTGCTCGAAGCGTTGATGTTTGTCTCCGCAATTGTGCTGGCGCTCCATTCCACCGCCCTTTTGTTTGCCGAGAACCGGGAACAGGCCTCTTATGTCCTGGCGGCGACCACGCTTGGGTGGACACTTTTGGCCTCAACACTCCTCCGTAAAGCCTTGAAAAACAACGAGGAGGCACAACGCTTGGCGGTTGAAAACGACCTTAACATGGATGCGGAGGTTTCCTATTCCGACGACGACGCCACGACGGCCCTGCTCATTGACAAAGAAACTGGATTGCGGGGCCGACCCGATCAAATCGTGATCATTGACAGCGAATTTATTCCGGTCGAGCAGAAAACAGGAAAAGTACCCAAACGTCCTCACGCCTCGCACCGATTCCAAGCCTTGGCTTATGCAAGGCTTGTGGAGATGACAACGGGCCGGGCGCCCCCCTATGCCCTGCTCCGGTACGGTCAGAACAACCTCCATCAACTCCCCTGGGACCAATCGGCAAAGGACGAACTTCAGGAACAAATCCAAGCCATCCAACACATCATGGCGAAAGGTGGTGCGACACGAAACCACAACCGTCCGGGAAAATGCAAGAACTGCTCGAGGCGGCATGCGTGCGCCGAGCGCATTGTCTAGGTCAGGAACACTCTTCGACCAGTGGGTACTGAACACAACTGTTGGTCACCGTCACCATGACCATGAAATTGTCGCGAAGTGTCCCGGTGAGGTCGTCGCCCGCACCGCGAGCTTTGACATCCAACTCCCACTCCCCCTCGGCAAAGGAAGGGTTTGGTTGGAGCGTCTCTTCCAGCGGACTTGCGTCCTCGCTCACGTCTTGCTCCCACTGAACCATGCCCTCGCTGTCGGTCAAGGTCGCTCGGACATAGCGCGTTTCGTTGTCCAAGGCCGAGCCAGCAGACAACCTTGACAATTCAAACGAGGCCTTGAAATAAACGCTGATTTCGGTGGTGTCTCCCGTCACCTGGAACGTTGAGCGGTCGGTGAATTCCTCCGTGTAGTCAAAAAGCGAAGTGAATTCATGGATGACGGTAATCTTCTCTTCGGCGAGGCTCTCGTACGCCGGTTCCCGGAGGAATTCAACCGACTCTCTTGCGGCGATGAGGCCCATGCAACCCGACGTGGAGGCCATCAAAGCCACCATGAGGAGAGCCACAGCCGGACCGGGGCGCCGCATGGCACAACCACCGGATTCAACCCTATGAAGGCCTCGCTGGGGCATGCCGAGCATTTGAAGACCCTGCGCCTGTTGGTGAGACCGTCTGAATGAAGCGGAGTTACGGCCGAGCCACGGCGATGACGAGCCCTATGAACGCTGACAGACACTCAACCAAACTTCGCTCCGCAAACGCCACATTCCGAGGCACCTGCCGGAAGGTCGGCACCGCAAGCGCCGCACACGTCGGTATCGGCTGGCTCTGCTTTCTTCGGTTGCCGTGATGAGCGGCGACGAACGGGTTTTCGTGTTTTCTCAGACGGTGCTGATTTTTCCGTATCGCTGGATTTCGGGAGCGGTTTCTCGTCCTTTTCGTCAAAAGAAAAGTCAGCGCTTGCTTCCGAAACCTCGTTGCCGGCAAACGATGAATCCGTCAAGCTCATGCCGATTTTGACCTTCTCGCCGGGAAGAACGCCTTCCTCTCCAGTGATCTCGAAGAGCTGCTCGCGAATCGAGGCATCGGACGCACTCAATTCACCCGTGTCCTCGCCCAGAGACTTCAGTTCTCCCTTCTCGGAGAGAATGGTGTCAAGGTCCTGAGCCTCGTCGTCCCTTCGGGTTCCGAGGGTTGGCGTGACCGTGTCTTTGTAGGCCTCTCTCTCCTCTTCCGTCATCTCTTCCATCGCCAGCTCGTCTGCATAACGACGGTCGTAAGCCGCTTCAACCTCCGCCTCGGCTGCGACGATGTTGGTGTCCCACTCTTCCTCAAGGTGTGTTTCGTCAAACCCGAATTCTTTGACGGCGTCGGCGAAGTTTTGCGTTCCGGTGACGATTTCTTCCTCGTCGTCCTCTGGTAGAGCCACTTCCTCCTTTACCACCTCGCGACGCTCGCGTCGTTCCCTTTGCTCAAAGAACGAGGAAACGTCTTGCTGGGAGCCACAGTACGGGCAATTCTCCATCAGATCGGGAATCGATTCACCGCACTCCAGACATTCATGGAACTGATTTCGAGCCTTTTTCAGGTTGAAGAGGCAATGCGGGCATCGGTCCTCGGTACCCTCGAGTTCACCATCGCACGACGGGCAATACTCGTAGATGTCCCGTTCCACTTCTTCCTCACGCTCACGGGTGAGAACGACCGCAGCGACCAGAGCGCCAATGAGAGCAACGGCGATCAAACCAAACAGGGTGATGGTCCCTGCTTCAGAAGAACCTCCCTGGGCGTCATCACCTGAATTGGAGGCGATGGTGGGAAAACTTCGTGAAAACACAGAGGTGTAAATCGAAGGATCCTCAGCAATCAGGCGGACGTTGGTCAGAGCGGCCGAGGCGGTAAACGTGCAGGACAGAGCGCCACGATCGCCCCTGTTTTGGATGTCAACGACCATCGTCGCCCAAACGGTGTTGCCGCCGTCTTGACACGTGAAGTTGGCCTGACCGGTTTCTTGACTGGTCATGCTGATGTTGATCGTGTAAGCCTCGCCGTCCGTGAGCGGTAGGATCGCTTCTTCGTAGTTGGCATCCAGAAGTACCATCGAGGCGTACTCCCAATCCAGTTTGAGTTTGGATTCGACAAACACCGAGCCCGTGGCGAGAGAATTCTGCTTGTTGGCGTCCCAACTTCCCTGCGCAGCAACCCACTGCCCCTCAAAGGAGGCGGTATGTGCCCCGAGAGCCGTTGGTAGGGTGATGGTCCACGTAAACGCCTCCCCGGCATCAAGGAGAATAGGAAGGGAAGTCCCGCTCAACCCGTCAAAAACGTACTGTATGTTCCCTGAGACGCCAATGTCGCCGGTGTTCTCCATGGTCACTCGCCACTCGACATCCTCCCCCGATTGAACGGATGGCACCGTTGGGAGAGCGTTGGCGTCCACGTAGACGTCGGGTATGGGGTAGATGGTCAACACGCCCGTAGTGAGATCGTTGTCCGTTCGTTCCTGTTCAAGCCCAGCGACGTTGAAGGGGTTGATTTTAGCCGAAACGATGTGGTCGCCATCCGGAAGAGGGCTGAGCGTGGTCGCGGTAAGTTGCGCTGAAAAAGCGCGCTCTGTGTAGCCTACTCCGCTAAAGGACACGTCAAACGGCTGGCTGGTGATAAGGCCTCCCGAAGGGTTGTCGATTTGCAGCCAGACGGGGACATCAAGAGGCCCCGTACCGTTGGTCCGAACCATGGTTCCTTGAACCGTCCACGGCCCCTCTAGGGCGCCCTCCGCCGTGGTCACGGTCAACCCGTCTTTGAAACTCAAGTCCATTCGGGTGGCCACAACCAACTGAACTTCGGTGACCTTGTTCATTTCCGAGGCTTCTTCGATGATGTTTTCTGCATCGGGCGTGACCTGAACCGCATGGACGCCGCTGCTGGGTGCGGTGATGGTGGTGTTGACCCATGCCGATTCTCCGGCGGTCAAGGCAGGGATGTCGAGAAGAACATCGCTTGATTCGGGCACCTCAACAAGAAGGCGCGAGGCGGGTGCATCAACGCTCCCGGAATTCAGCACCAGCGTGGAAAGGGCGACTGCGTCCCCTGAGTAGATGGGTGCACTGGTGTCGATTTCAAGGGTGTCCACACGCAGGTTAGCCAGGCCAGAGACGTTGAATTCTCTGTAAAAGCGCGCCTGTATGTCGCCGCCGGCTGAAAATTCAAACCATATCTTGTGGTTGCCTTCGGTCAACCCAGACCACACCGTTTCAGCCGTGTAAAACGACTCCGCCGCAATGGTGACTTCGTCGAGGAACAACCGATTGTTTGGCGCAATGTTTTCTTTGTAGAACGCCATGTTCACGTTGTAAGCGTCGCTTTGCTGGCTGTTGTACAGCGTCACGGCTACATCAACCGACCCACCCATAACGGGTTGTTGCGGGGTGAAGGCCATTTGAGCGACGGAGGACTGCACACCACCGCTTTCTTCCGCCTGAACAGGGTAAGGAAGAACGCTGAGCAAAAACAGGCTGAGAACGAACAGTGCCTTGGCTTTGCGGTCCATGGTCCCACTTGGGCATGCAAAGCACTTGAACCCATCTCCATAATGAGGCAGAAAATCATGGATGGCCACCCCTTTTCTCATGGCGGAGTAACCCGCCTCTCGGAACTTCATCTTCCTCAGCCCTCGGAGGGGAGAGTTGAAGGCTCTCGGAAGGTGTGGAGACGCCATGGGACGAAGCAGCGTTGCCGTATGGCTTGCCGGCCTGCTGCTCTGTTCTCTCCTCCTCTCTCCGGGCCTTCAAAACGCGAAGCGGTCTGATTTGCTGGCAGAGGACGACCAGGCTTCGCTGAGCAGCCCCTCCAATTTGGTCATCGCTTTCTCCAACGGTCCTTCCCCTGATGACGACATCAAGGGCACCTACGCGCTTACCTTCAGCGTTGGTGGAAGCGGCACGCTTGATTCGTTGCTCATTGAGATCACGACCGATGAAACCAGCTGGACCACCGTGGTGAACCTGACCACAACGCCGTGGATGTACCCCTTTGACACCACTGGCTACACCAACGACACCTACAAACTGCGAGCCTCTGGTTGGGACAGCGACACGGAAAGCTTTGCTTTGGCGACAAGCGGATGGTTCCAAGTCGTCAACCAAGTGCCCGTCATCACGACGTTTACCGTGCTCAATCCGGATGCGGGAACGGGGGCCAGCCTCACCGATCGCGCTTGGTTCAACATCGACGCGCAAGACGCCCTCTCCTTCAGGTGGGGGGCGAGCGATGACGATCTCAAACAAGCCACCCTCGCCAACGTCCCGGGCCCGGGTGCCCCAACGGCGGACGGACCAACAACGCTGAACTACGGATGGGACTGGTCGAGCGGGAACATGCAAGAAGGCACCTGGTCACCTCGTCTGACCGTCGCTGACCATTCCGGCTTGACGAACACGTCAACGCTGTTCATCGGCATTGACCGCACGGGTCCCACCGTGGGCAGCGTGGTGGTTGGCGATGGCGATGCATGGCAACAATCGGGCACTGTATCGGTCTCGGGGTTGATGACCGAAGCCGACGACGGTCAAGGCTCTGGCGTGGCCAGCGTTCAATACGCACTCGGCGATGAGGACTGGTCCACAACCAGCAGCGACAGCCTGTCGCTCACGCTTGAAGAGGGGGTTCACTCGTTGCACCTCCGAGCCGTTGACCGGGTGGGCAACATCGGTGCATCCACCACCGTCACCGTCCGGGTTGACCAAACCGCACCCATCGGCCTTTCGTGGACAGTGGACGAATTGACCACGAGCCGCATTGGACCAGCGAACGTTTCCTTCAACGCTGAAGATGCTCATTCCGGCATTGACCAGTCATCCTCCTACATCCAATACGGGTTTGACTCCAACGGCGTCGGTGAAACCCCCGACCTCTCCGGCCGCTGGCTAACCATGGGCGTTAACGGCCTCTCCGGTCAGGTGGGTCTCGCCAGTTGGGCCACGAAATCCCGCCAACACCTCATGTTTCGAGCGATTCTGGTTGACGAGGCCGGAAACTCGTTCACGACCCAGGCGAGCTCTTACCAAATCCTTCCCGGCCTTGACCTGTCGTGGAACGCCAGCCAAACGAACGTGGACCGCATTGTGGTACGGCCGGGAGAAAAGACGGGCAACGTCACCATCACCAGTGTCTTGGAATCCAACGAGGACTATGGGGGCAGCGTCATTGTTCGTCTTGAAACCGCCCCAGCAGACCGTTCATCGGATGTTGCATGGACGGTCATGGAAACAAGAAATTTGCCGGCAGGAACGCTGTCGAACAGCAGCGAAACCATCGTGTGGAACTACGCCGTACCGCGACCCGGTCAATTTGACCTGCGGCTTGTCATCGACTTCGCTGACGTCATCGATGAATACGATGAAGGCAACAACGCCAATTATCTCGTCGTCACCGGAGCCTCGATCGATTCGCCCGGCTTGGTGCCGTCGTTTGCTCCGTCCCTTCTCCTGATCGTGCTGGTTGGGTTTGCTCTGGCTCTTCTGCAGCAGAGGACAAGGGATTGAAAAGCATCGGGCCTCACGGGCGTCCATGCGCCAACCCCTACCACGTGTGCCAAAGGACCGTATAGCGGTCATCATCGGTGCCAAAGGGGCGACCAGCAAAGCGATTCGAGAGGCCGCTGGATGCAGGAAATTCATCATCGATTCCGAATCCGGAGACATCGAGGTTGAATGGGGTGAACCGGGAACTTACGACCCTGTGAAAGCCATGAAACTCCCTGATGTGGTCAAAGCCATTGCCCGTGGGATGGCTCCCGACGCCGCCGTTCGTTTGTTGGAAGACGACCATTTCTTTGAGCTGGTGGATCTCCGGGAATTCGTGGGCAAGCGTTCCAACCAACAACGACGTATACGGGCACGAATCATCGGCAGGCAAGGAAAAATTCGCAAGCTCATTGAACAGTTAACCGATACCCAGATCAGCATCTACAACTCAACCGTGGTCTTGGTTGGCGAGGAAAGCGGCCTTTACGCCGCACGCCAAGCGATTGAAATGCTGGCGGGTGGGTCTGAGCACGGCACCGTTATCGGATTTCTCGAACGGGACCGCAAGCGCGCTCGCTTGGAATCTCGCTCGCTCATCGCCTTTGAGGAACGTCAACCCACCGATACCTCAGCATCCGGGTTTGAAGGGCTCGTGCCCGGGCTGGCAGAGATATCCCAAGAACGGCGTAACCGTCGGATGAAAGCGGCGCAAGTCGACCCGGACGACGAAGAAGCGGTTGCGGAATTGATGGAACTTGCCGATGACGAAAACATCACCTGGGAAGAAGAGTGATCACTCCATCAGTTCAACCTGCTCAACATCGCCAAGGTCCATGTTCAGCACCTCGTACATCGCATCGGGAAGGTTGACATCCAACGCATTTTTTTGTCCCCATTCAACGAGGCGCGTCACGTCCCTGACCAAAAATTCCTGAGCCTTGGGGTGGCTATCGACCACGCCCTGGCCCACATCGATAACGCAGGCTTTTCCATCGTGCCAGAGGATGTTGTAAGGCGAAAAATCTCCGTGAACCATGTTCGCTTTTTGCCACGAAACGGCGAGGAACCGAAGCAACTGCTCGTAGACCACTTGGGGCGCTTCCACACCGACGTCACGCAATTTGGGCGACGGTGAGGTTGCGCTGCCCACGTAATCCATGACCAGGACGTTCTTGTGAACGCCGTGAGGGTGCGGGACGTTCAATCCCCAACGAGCCAACCGGTTCAGGTTGCGGTATTCTTTTCGGACCCAAACCTCGACCAAATCCCGATGTTTTCGGCGAAGGCCCGTGAACCTAGGGTCGCCCTCAATGTACTGAATGAGGTTCTTGAACACGGCGTTTGAGGTGTGAAAAATCTTGACCGCTACGGGCTCTCCTGCAAGGTTGGTGCCGTGAAACACGTGAGCCTCTTTGCCCCTTGCGACCGGAAAGTCGAGCGTGTCAATGACGCCGGACTTCATCATCTTGTACAGCGCCATCAAGGTCAGGCGGTCAAACACCTGGTCAAACACCCGACGATCAACCCAGTCGTATGTTCCCGTACCCATCGCACCCTGAATTTTGGCCTCGATGTTGCGAAACATGGTGTTGTACCGCTCCTCTTTCATCCATTCATAACGACCTTGCCGATCGTTCAAACCGCGGAGAAATTCGTTTTGCTCGGAACGGTGGTGTTCAGCATCAAGGCGGGCTGCCTTGCTCTTGTGCTGCTTTTTCTTCCTTGATTTGCGTCCTTTGCGAGGGCGACCGGCGAGCTCTTCCCAGTCGTCTTCATTGACCATAATCCGACCTCATCGCTTCAAGCAAACAGGGCATCGACGTCGGCGTCGTCATCGTCGTCTTCGGGTTCTTCTTCAACGGCGGGTTCGCTCGGTGTCGTGTCTTCTTCACTGGCCGCTTCAGCAGGCGCTTCGCCCTCATCATCGTCGGCAAACAGGTCGTCTTCTTCACCATCGTCGGCAAACAGGTCGTCTTCTTCACCATCGTCAGCAAACAGGTCGTCGCTGTCATCGTCAGCATCGTCTTCAACAGGTGCCTCGCCCTCATCATCGGCCGTGTTGCCGGAAGCAAAGAGGTCGTCGTGTTCTCCATCGTCGTCGAGTGAAACGCCCATGCCAAACATGTCGACGTCGTCAGGAAGAACGCCTTTTCTTGAGAGGTACATCGCTTGGGTTTTGGTGTAGCGGTGCTTGACGTCGGCCTTTGAATCTTGGAAATCCCAAGGCCACACGATGATGAGATCGCCTTCCCTGACCCACTGACGACGGCGCATTTTTCCAGGAATACGCGCCATCCGGGTCTCGCCGTCCTCACAGAGCACGGTTACACGGCGCCCACCCAGAATTTGGGAGGCAAGGGCGAACATTTCGTTGACTTTTTTGTTCGGCATTTTGACACGGATTTTGCCGTCGCTAGCATTTTCAGGATTCTCAAGACGTGCGAGTTCCTCGACGTCCACTTTTTCCTCAAATCTACGACCCAATCAGTCTCACCTGCCATAGCCAGCGGCCAACCCTTCTTGAAGTCATCACCCAAATCAACCGGCGCCAGCGTTACCGTTTCACCAAGCACCGACGAGCGCATTGGCGGCCGATTCGCACAACGCGATGAGTTGGCCAGCGCCGACACCAAAGTACACCGTGGTCAAAACGCACAGAACAATCGCAAACCGAACTGACCTTCCTGCCGGAAGCGGTCCGGTACGACCTTCCTCGGGTTCATGGAAGTACATGACGAGGCCGATGCGGAGGTAATAAAACACGGAAATGGCGGAGTTGATGACCATCAAGAGCGCCAGGTACCAAACCCAATGAATGTCGGCGAAGTTCAGGTCGGTGGCGACAACGTCGAGAAGAGCGACCTTGACGATGCCCATGATGACCAGCAGTTTCGAGACGAAACCGGAAAGTGGTGGAACGCCGGCAAGCGACATCATGAACACAAACATGGCCACGGCCAAGAAGGGGTCTCGTTTGGCAAGGCCGCCGAGCGATGAAAGGGTGTGGCCGCCTTTTTCGGCCTCGAGCAGGGAGAGGACAAGGAAAGCGCCGAGTTTGAAGCAAACAAGGACCGCAAGGTGGAACACGAGGGCCGTTACGACCGCAAGGGCTGCGTCGTTGCTCGAGTCAACATAGCCGCTTTCCCAGTTGAGCGCGCCAATGGCGGTGATGGCGGCCAGCATGTAGCCGGCGTGCGCCACCGACGAGGAGGCAAGCATGCGCTTTGGGTTGGTTGAGCCGAGGGCAGCGAGATTGCCCCAGGTCATCGTGATGACCGACAAAACACCCAGAGCGATGAGCCAAACGGCTGAGCCGTCGGTCGCTTCGGGTG
>Ga0160423_10004198_pt1 | contig 11874 bp, 15 predicted proteins | sample CRUFie14St8metaG_FD_108191 | JGI IMG/M metagenome (GOLD analysis project Ga0160423, IMG submission 108191) | Marine microbial communities from the Costa Rica Dome - CRUD Field 142mm St8 metaG | ecosystem: Environmental > Aquatic > Marine > Oceanic > Photic zone | place: Costa Rica: the Eastern... | reverse complement strand
TTCTTAGCTCCTTATCTAGCTCTTGCTGCATAAATTGCGATAGTCAAACCTCTACTTATTCCAGTTCTATTTTCAAAAAACATAGCGTGACTAAAACCACTTTTATAAACATTATAACCTGACAATCCCTGTGTTGTGTTAAAACTGAAAGCCCCTGCTGAATTATTTAATACGGTACCTGATCTATAACTTGCAAAAAATATTCCACCGTCACCAGAACCAGTATCATATACGCAAACGTGAGCAGCCCCAACTTCTCCTGATGTAATTTGTACTATTCCACCATTTGCAACTGTTGCAAACCCCGCAGAACTATGTCTAGCAGCAATTTCTACGCTTGATTGCCATGCCCAACCACCGTAATCACTACGATAATGACCTCTAGGATTACCATCCCCATCAGACAGAACGATGTTGTTGTCTGAGGTGCGTATGTCTAGGTTGTTTTGGTTGCCGTTATATGAACCGATAATACTGTTCTTTGTGCCAGAAGTCACTGCGCTACCAGATGAACGTCCATAAAATGCGTTAAATGTTCCAGTAGTCGCTCCACCACAATTGTGTCCAACCAAAGTATTTTGATTTCCTGTTGTTATTGCATCTCCTGCGGCACCACCGACTATAACATTTTGAATACCTGTTTGAATATTTACCCCTGCGTGATATCCAATAGCAACATTATATGAATCGACATCACCAGAAGGATTTGCATTTTGAAGAGCGCCAGTTCCTACTGCCACGTTTCTATCACCTTGCTGATTTGTTCCGAGAGCGTTCGATCCAATAGCAATGTTAGTATTTCCGTTTGTTATTGCGTCTCCTGCGGATATCCCGATCGTCACGTTGTTTGTGCCTGTTGTAATATTGGTTCCGGCATCCTTACCAATTGCTACATTATTATCACCACCTGAAGCGATACTATCTCCGGCTCCTTCTCCAATCCTGATGTTATCCGATCCGGCTGAAGCAGTAATAATATCTGTTCCTGCCGCAAAAGTTACATCGCCACCATCTGATAATGTGATCCTTGTATTTCCATCATCTGTTTTAAATACTAGGCCATCACTATCAGAGGCAGAAATTTGACCTGTGGTAATTTGCCATTCGTTAGCAGTTTGATCTAATGTTGCAACTTCGATAAAAGCGTTATTGGCTTCATTTCTAATAAATAGCTTATTACTGGTTTCATTATAAAACCATTGATTAGCAAAAGTTGTACTAGGTGCAGATGTGCCAGAATTATTTGTTGCGATTGCTTGCAAGGCATTATTTATATCAGCCCTCGTAGCAGGAAAGCCCTGATTAGCTATGTTCATATCATGTTGTGCCATATTAAACGATCTCCTTACCAAATCCTTTTGCTACATAGTCAAGTGTTACTGAGTTTGTGCTTGGATTTACACCTGAAAATATTTCTATATCAAAACCCGCTCTAGTTTTGTTCGTAATAACATATCTCTCACCATCTGCCAAGTTTGCCAATGATATTCCAAGAGCCGGAACACCTTTAAACTTAGTTGGGAAAGTGACGCTCTTCGAGCCAGTAAAAGTTATATCCACTTCTGATTGTGTTCTTTCAGGCATATCTATTTCCGCTCTTAGTTCTCTAATAGCCGGAGAAGCCGCGCCATTTGTGCATTCTAATATGCAACGAAACTGCATGGCTCTAGCTGTTATATCTGCAACGATAAAGGGCTGATACGCTGTATAAGTTGGTGAACCAGAGGGATCATCGTTAGTATGTCTCAACTCAAATCTTGCTGATGTTACGTCAAACTGGGCAGGATCACCGTCAAAGTCTCCAAGACGAGCATCAAAAAGCCCTGTGGCACTGTCGAAATCATTAACATAATCTAAATAATCCACTTTGAATTTGGGGTATATTCGGCTCGTATATACTTCACCAAAATCAACGGTTGTATTAAAATCGTATATACCAGACGCGACTGTGCCAGAAAACCCATCGAACAAGCCAAGACCATCATCAAAGTTTCCTGCACCGCTATCAAATTGATCTACTGTATCCAAAGCCAGATAATCGCCTTCACTATCCTCTAGCACCACGACATTCGTTCTAGTTCCTGCAAAAACTGGATCTTCTTGTATTTGTTGAATAGCGTTAAAGTTCTCAACATTGTTTGGATCAACTAGCACAACAAAACTTGCAGCCGCCGCCGAAACACCTCCAATCTTATCAATAGCTTTGATAAAATAAGTTCCTGTTTTAGCAGGAACAACAGCAACATTCGCAGGACGAGCTAACTTCTCAACTATATCAACTGCGTTTTGATAGCTTGCTCCAGTTGTTTCAGAGGAATATCTTATTTTATAATGAGATAGATCTAAATTGCTTACTGGTGTCCATGATAGGTTGAGAGAGTTGCCAGTAACATTACCAGTGAAGTTTGTCACGTTATCGGGTGGAGTTGCAAAGGCTGTTAATTGCTTTCCTGCCGTTGATGTAAACGGCCCTGCCGCACCAAAAGCGTTAAAAGCTCTAGCCCTAACATCATATTGATCATCGCCTAATCCATTTACTTCAAACAATCCATTTCTTTGCTTGCCAACAGAAATAAAATTAGTGTCGCTCGTTCTCTTGTATTGAGCTTCAAATTCAACTGCATATGGCTCGTTAGATGTAACCTCAATGATAAGAACACCAACGGCTGCTTGATTGACTATACGCAAATCAAAATCAACGCCAAGACCAACAGTAGGGAGATCGGTTGCACTTGGGAGAGTTGTATTTCCAAGTTCAAATGCTGTCTCTTCTGCGTTCCAATCGTAAACGGCTGAACTTATTTCTCGCAGAGTCAAAGTGACCTCTAACGCTTTATCCTGACTAATTCCAAGCCGCCAATCGGCAACCTCAAATGTTTTACTACTAAATCCAAGCCTTGTGTTTGTTAGACTTACGACATCACCGATTTGAAGCTGTAAGGCTTTCAAACCAAACGTGCCAGATAAAGTTAGCTGTTCTCTATTTTTAAACAGCGCAATCTTTGCAATTCTTTGCGCCATAGAGGAGGTATTAGTAAACGGCAAAGGAATATCCTGCACCACCCTTTCGCCGCCATCCACCGTTTCAAAAGTGCTTGATGTAATTGGTGGGAAGTCTGTCGGCTGATAATCTGTTTCTGGCCCTGCAAACATTCCCGACACTGCGTTAAAATTATCTCTTCGACTATTCCGAGTATTTATTTGTAAGTTACTTCTTAAATCGTCCTCAGTAAGCGCCAAAACAGATGAAGTAAATTCCCCTGCTTTCACACCCCATTGACCTTGACTCCAAAATATTGTTCCTGCCATCGATGCCACAAGATCGGTTATGACATCATCAGGCGGTAAAGAAGTCACAAAAGATCCGTTTACTGTGTACCTTTTTTCTGTGCCTCCACCCGATAGAGTAATATTCTCATCGCATACATTTGCAGCCGCTGAAAATAAAGTGTCGTTTACTTCATTTATTGCTGTATCAACGCCAAGCCCATAATCTGATACTAAATAATCTCGCAAACATAAAGCCGCATTTGATGAGAATGCTGTTGTTGATGTTCTTGGGTCTCTGACCTTTTTTCCTTGAACGATCGCACTGAATACTGGTAATCCTTGAGGGAATACACTGGTGTCGAACTCCGCTCTGATATAAATATATGCAACACCTCTAGCTTGATGGCTTGTACTCCATGCACTATCTTCAGCCACCAAATCAGCGTCGGCTGCTTGTGAGTTGCTGCCTAAATGCTTTTTTATTCTTAGTGCTGAGTTGACTACATTTCCATCTGCATCTTTGATCTGAAAAGCATCATTAGTGACAAAACCATTACCGTCTAAAGTAAGAGCAACATTATCGGCAAATACTGTGCCGATTGAATTACATTCATGTCCTGCGAGTGCAATTAATGTATGCAAAAACTTCTGATCGTCTGTAATAGAACGATAAAAGATAACACCACCAACACGCTGTTCACCGTATATAATTGCATGATCTGAAGCAGGAGCGACAGCGTTGACGTTTGTTCCATAACCCTTCTGGGCAGCTTGTACGGATGCGGCCGCAGCTTGTGCCTTCTTCTGTGCCTTTTTAGTAAGAGCATTGATAGCGTATGAGGTGACAATAGTAGCACCTGCGTAGACTATAACTGTTGCTGCTATTGTGCCGCCTACTATTGGTGCTAAAATTGGAATAAGAAATGCCATTTATTCAACACTCCAAAATAAATCGTTGTCATCTAGGTTTGTTATTATCATACCACCCTCACCTAAAAAAGCCGCTAAATCGCTCGTGACCACTCCAAGAAGAACAGGCATAATTCCAACAGTTTGATTTACTGGACGCCCAACTACTGATCCTCTTGGTGGAAATCTTCCAGTAAATCTATCCAATCGATCATCTAGCATTTCTATTATTGTATCATATTCTTGCGTGTATAATAGCTTTCTGTATTTACGAAATGCACCTGTCGCTGTTGTGTAATCACCAAGCCAATCATCTGCAAAACTTTGACCCCTAATTACCTCAACGCATTTATTAACAAATGTTAAGCAATCATGTTCACCCCAAACAAAAGGATAATCTTGCAAGCTGTTTACATAATCAGCTAACTTAATATCCCAATTTGGAACACGCATCAGCCACCGCCACCCCATTGCAATCTCTGGTTTTGTAGGCTTTCAACAAAATCAAACGCTAAGTCACCTGAATGCCTTTGTTTCTGATTTTGCGCTGTATATCTGCGATTTCTAGGCCGTTCTAAGTCAATCAAACGATTTTCAACACTTGTTGTTATAGTAGATGTTTCTGGCCCTTCATCAATAAGCATAGTGTCCATATAACCAGTGAAAATTAACATTCCATTTTGAATTGTAGGACTTGACCAATCAATAAAACCGAAATGAACATTACAAAGTCTGCCTTGATAAGGCGTGGTTAGCGCATCACTTAATAAATTTGACGGAATACCACTTAAAGTTAGGGTAATTCCTTTTGCGCTTATATCCTCACTTTCTTCCACATCTGATATTGATAAAATGTCTCCGACACCGCTATAAGTTCGACTGTTTGCTACTGTTAAAGTAATATCTCCGTATCCTGTCCAAACACGGAAGGTTTCAGGCCCATCGTTATCAAAGAATAATTCCACAGCATAAAATGGAGAAACTTCAGCATCATCTAATTTATTTAATATGGTTGATATAACATTTCTTGCCATTAGATCGCCTCAACACCACCGAAAGTAATACCATAAAGAGCAGTCTCTCTAATGCTCCAGTTTTGTTCGTTATCAGCTAATCTAAATCGACCAACTGTGTTAGTCACAATAACGCTTGCATTATCGCTCGGAGCAGTTCGTATATAAGGCCAAATATCGAGTGAAACTTCGCCTGATCCGTTGCTATCGGCATCAGCTAAAACTTTGTGCAATGTAGCACTTCCTGCTGTTCCTAGCTGTATGTAATCGCCTGCCTTGAGCCATCCTGTTTGTGAGGCTGTGCAACCGTCAATATTCAAAGTGCCTCCTGTCTGGCTCGCTCCGTTAACGAGGGGAGTGCCTCCTGCTGAACCTCTTGGACTTGCACCGACAGGATCTCCAAGCGTAAACGTGCCGAATCTACCTCGTAAGCTAACGAGAAAAGCAACCCATTGCTCTGCGTCTGCTCTATTCATAGCAGGAAGCGTAACATCTACTTCCCACCTTTGCCCTGCATGAGCCACCGCCTGTTGTTGATAAGTGAAAGGCGACATACTCATTCCGACAGTATTAACTGCTCGAAGCGTAATATTTCTGATACCTGTGTGCGATGGAAGTGTTAAAGGATAAGTTATAGCCATTTAGAACGCATTGGCAAAGCTGCCACCCCTTCTCCGAGCATCCAAAACAGCCGCCTTACTTGCCTCGGCTATCTGTGGAAGCAGTGTTTGTATTTCGTTTCTGACGGTTTGCTGCACTCCTGTGCTTACATTTATTGTTTGATTGACTACGACCTCGCCACCAGAGTTTCCTCTTGAGTGATCGATAACTGTTTCATTTGGGTGAAGCATAGCCATAAAGCCACCGCGACCATCTAATCCACCTGTTCGAGGGCCGTTTCCTGTGTATCCACCTCCTTCAAATGGTCTTAAAGGTGGCGCAAAGTTAGCTCGGCTTCCTATTCCCATAGAGGGACCAGATACGAGATTGCCGCCAATAAATGAAGTTATAAAACCTGTTATTTGCTTCACGACAAATATGCGAAAAAGCTCGGCAATAATATTTGCAGCCATTGATCTAAAAGCATCTTTGACTGATGCTGTGCCAGTGACAGCGCTCATAAAGGAACGCTCAAACGAACTTCCAATCATATCGACTGCCGTTTTCAAATTCTTTATCTCTGGAGTAAGCTGTTTTATTTGATTAGTAGTCTTTTTTAGAGGCTCTTGCTTGTTAAGCTCTTGCTGCTTCTTTGCGAAAGCAGCCCTCAATTCTGCAATTTTTTGCTCTTGGACAGCGACAGAAGCCTCGACCATGAAGTTTTCTCTGTTGCGCTTAACGATTTTATCTCTAGCCGCAGCCTCTTCTTTAGCTTCCTTGGTTATTCTTATTTGGGTGTCTCTAGTTCTTGCTAATATTAATTCTGTTAAGCCACTAGACTCCATAATACCGTCAAAAAAATCTAAAGTTTGACTTGCATCTGGCAACATTTTGGCAATGTTCATTCTAGCTTTTAATAAATTATCTGCTAAACCCTGTGCAGTTGATGAATCTCTAAAAGCGTCTGTTACTTGTTTAATTATTTGCTCATTAGTTCTTATTTTTGCAGTAAGTTCTTCTATCTGTTCTAATTTTTGATTGATTGCTTTGACTTCTTGGAGACTTCTATCCTCAAAATTAGATTTATTTCTTATTTTGTTTAGGTTTTCTTGTGTTCTTTCTAACGATGTATTAAGTTCATCAGCCCTATCTTGGAAAGGTTGAAAGAAATCCGATAAAGATTTCGATAATCCAGTTCTAACCTCTTCGAATGCCTTTCTTCTTAATATATCAATCAATCGCTGCGCTGCTGCGTGTGCCTTGTCTATTGGAGCGACTAATTGAGCTTCTAACAGCTTATCAAAGCCACGAAGATCATCTAAAGCCATCTTAACTTTATTTAACTCTTCTGCTGCATCTCCTGCTGATTTACCGAACGATGTCATTGTGGCTAAAATAGGAAAACCAATCGCTGCAATAATACCGAGTATAGGAGCGACAACGCCAAGAGATCCACCAAGTAAAGCAAAGCCTCCTGCGATTTGAGGTAACTGCATACCAAGCACTCGGAACATATTTGTTCCCATTGATGCTTGTACCGCGATGTCGCCTAACTGGTTTGCAGTGTTTTGGAATATAAATGTCGTTCTGCCCGACATTCCTCGGCTAGTTCGTGCAACGCTTGTACCCATCTGCTCAACAGCGCTGTCGGCTTGCATTGCTGAAGTTTTAACTTGATCGGTAGCTCGTTTAAAATCTTTAGCGCCCTTCTGAGCGCCTCTGGCATCGATATTAAGACTTAATGTTGTCATAATAATTACGCTCCGTAATATCTAAGGCCATCATGCAACGAGCAAAACTTTGGCGTTCAATAGGATCATCAAGACCAATATGAGAGCAATATGACATAATTTCACTGAACGGTATAGGGGAAAAGCCTGAATATCCTATTTGTCGCCCTTGTCTCAAATCGTTATATCCTATCCAATACATCATATTTTGAGGAATAGGCTTGTCTCTCATCTCTATTGCGCCCTTTGCCGTCAAGTAAGCCTCATCTCTTGCAGAGTACTTAAAAGACCATAGAAGCGCCTCGATTAGTTTTTTACCGTTTCCTCTTCGACTTCCTGTCTAAAATTTCCTAACTCATCAACGTACTTCGCCCAATCCATAAAAAACTCGGACAATTCACCTATCTTTACATCAGCAAGCGCAAGAAAATGCTCTTTATCGCATTTCATCTTTGTTCCATCGTTTTGTATATTAGTCTCCCATGAAACAACACAGGTATCATAAAGAGCTTCAAATAACTTCTTGCCGACTTCTTTATCGGATTCAAATTTAAATTTTGTGTATTTATCCTCATCTTCCATCATTTTAGTTGCTTTGAGGGTTTGCATTTCTTGATATAAAACCACCTGTTCACGCATCACAGTTAGATCAGGATTAGCCCATCCTCCTGCACGACATTTAATAGTAATATATGTTTTTCCCTTATCAGCTAGAAAGTCCATATCTGGTGAAAAATTACTCTCAAAAACCATATCTGATAATTGAGGTTTCTTTAGTTTAAGCATCGGTGTCTCCTTTGTCGGTTTTGTGTGGGGCAGGAATACCGACAACCCACCCCACTATAGACGTCTATTCTTGTGTTTTCTTACCCTTTGATTCTTGGGCTAGTTCGGGTTTGTCGGCTAAACCCAACTCTTTGACAGTCTTAGCGTCAATTTTATCGCCAACGTAAAAAGTTTTCTCTTTACCATCGACTGTTGCGTAAAATTTACGAACTGCAATCATGAGACTGCTCTCGTTAGTTTTACTGACGCATCCTCTGTGGCTTCGTCATACATTGCTCGGATAGTAACATCCTGCATTGCATTAGTACCTGTGAAATCAATATTAGCTCCCACAAATTTACACTTAGGAAATACGAGGGTGTATTTTTTACCCGATACTGATCCGAGTGGAAAAGTAACTGCAAAGAGCGAGTGATTTGTATCTCTTGCTGCATTGTATAAAGATGCAAAGTTGCTATCGACATGAACTCTAGCGGTTATCTCAGGCAGTAAAGCACCTTTTGTAATGCCATCCTTAGTGAAAGAGCTTCCTAGCACTGTCTGCGCTTCTCTGCCCTCGTAATTAAAGTTAATTGTAGCACTCTCAAAAGCGTCAAGCGTGTATCCTGCAAATGCTATCGTTCCGACATCAACGCCAGATGTCAAAGGCGCTCTTTCGGTTTGATCCGTATATGATGAGCTACCGATTGCTGATGTAGTCGTATCAAGCGAACCCATGCCAGTTAGATCAAATGAAAACCCTATCTCTGCATTTGAGGCGAGGGTTATCGATCCACCAGATGCCTCAACACCAGTATAACGCATCATTGTTAGCGTACCGCCAACTCCTGCGCTGATTGCGTTTTCGATAGTGAAAGATTTGGTTGTCTTTGCGCTTTTTAATACGTTTGTTGAGTAAGCCCCTTGAAGCAAACTCTCCAAAAATGGATCGTAAGCGCCATAAACTAACGTGCCTGACATATTCCCAGTGACGTCAATTCCTGCGATAGCCGTTTCTACAGCTTCGCCTTTTGCTGCGAGTGATCGATGCTCTATTACATTTGGAGCAGCAGTCATATTTATTGGAACATCGCTCGTTGTGAACGATGGAGATGAGGGAGTTGTCCCTGCTGTAGCTTCAGCCACAAACGCACTCCGTAGCTGATTTGATGCAATGCCAGTCATGTTGTGGCCTCCTTATTTAAACTCATATCGCACGAAAGGCGCGACAAATGTTGCAATATGAAATGGTATATCAGAAACCTCGCCAGATATATAGGGGTGCTGTTGATCTGGTGAAAATCTGATAAATTCGTTTGTAGTCGCTGCTGCACCCGTATTATCAATCCTTTTATCAAAGAAAATACCGTCTAATGTTTCTGCGTAACCTCTCCAAGTCGCAGACCCTTTTCCGTTTTCAGTAAAGATCTGAATAGTTACAATGCCAGTATAATCTATTCTATTTGTGTTTGCACCTATAGATCCTTGTAAAGATAAACCATTTTGTATTGAAACTCGAATACTATTAAAAGAAGGGCTGAACTCATGCCCATCGAAACCTATAGGAGTCGTGCCTGACCATTGGGTATTTAAATATGTCTCAATCGCTCTGCGCTCTAGTGCATAAGTCATATCAACACGTTCCTATATTTGGTTTTCATCTCAGATAAAGTTAATGCAACCATACCCTTCGGAGCTTGCTTAGACCATCCATTTTCTAATCTATTTGCATAAGGAAGATTATTTTGAATAATTATTGATTTGTCTTTCTTATACTCAAAAGTCTCTATTGTTTGTGTACCTTTAGCAATCGATGACGTTCCTGTTTTATCGACTGTATTAAACTTTGCAGGGTTCATTCTGTTTTTGCTGACGATCCAGTTACCTCTAAATCGACCAGTATCGACAGGAGACTTCTTAACGATGCCTCGCAAACTATCCATTGCAATCAATGAGATAACGTCCTCGATCTTTTCATCCGTATCGACTAGCTCTTTGTTTAGCTGTAATTCAAAATTCTTATAACTCATTTCTGCAACACCACTCCATATTGAACAGAGTTAGATCCGACAATCTTTTGCGCTGCTTTTACCTCATAATCAACAGATGAAATAGTTAGTTTGTATCCCTCTTTGATAATCTCAGTAAAACCCTCAAACAAAACTAGCTGACGATTAGAGCCAATAATCGCATCGGGAAATATATCTCTGGCAGGAGTATCGGTATCAAATAACGCTCTGCCTGTGAGAGTTGTTGTTGTAACTGGATAAGTACCAGTTGATGGGTCATAAGTTCCCTGCGTTTCGTAAGTCACTGTCGCATCAAAAATAACATCCGTTACCGCTAAATTAACGGCATCGAAGGCTGCATCTGCGATTGCTGTGACTGTTGTACTCATCCACGCACCATCTTAAGTTGAGCGCCACCGTAAATTGTATATGGCGAAAGTAATCCCTCAATCGCTACAAATCGAGGCGTTTCTCTAAAGTTAGTAAACTCGACTTCTGTTTCTACTGGCCCTGCTTTGTTCTTCTCTCGAACCTTTGCACCACCTTCAACTGTAGCAAATACGTTTGTTCCCTGATGAATAATATAAGCTAACTCTGCTTGAGCGTCCTTAATATCCTGTGGAACAAAATCGGGATCGATGGGAAAATCTTTTACGAGATAAATACCTGTCAAACGAGGCCAAGCCATTGCTTGAAAGCGATGCTGTTGCTCTCCGACAAAAGTATAACTTCTGTTTATGTAGTCAGCAGCTTGTACTAGTTGAGCTTCTTTTGCGGCTGTCGCGCCAGAGATTGTTACGTTTCTTTCTGTCCAGAAAGCCTCGTATTCAGCCACAGTGATATAGCTATTTGCTGACGCACTGCCTACTGTAGTCACTATCGCCATATCTTAACCCTTCTTAGTAGACGCTTTCTTTTTCGCAGGCTTTTTAGGAGCTTTGCCGCCTTCCCACGCTTCATTTGTTTCGGTCTTTGGATCGTCTGCTATGAGTTGACCCTTTTTGTTCCTCGCCCTTTTTGGTTCTCCCTCGAAAAGCTCGTGTTTCTTGCTGTCGAAATCTGCCTCATTGACTAGCGCCCATCCATCTTTTGAGCCTTCGTGTTTTATTTTAATAAGATTCATGTTATCACCATTTAACTTTAGCAGCCCAAAAAGCCGCACTCATTCGCCCTTTTGCTATATTCCTTCGATGTCGTGAGAAAAATGCTCTTCGCGCATCTTTTTTAGCTTGGCTTTCTCCTTTTTTAGGTCTGCCAGAAGTTATTGCTCCCTGCTGACCAAATCTAATCGTTTTAACCTTATCACCGACCTTCGCTAAAACAACATGGCTTTTTGTCGGATGGTTTGGCGTTCTTTTTGGCTTGTTATATCCTGCGACACCTAATCTTTTTATTCTAGGATCTCGCTTTCTCATCTAAGCCGCCTTAATGCTCTGCGTTCAGCCTTAGTATATTTAGCCGATTGCTTTCCTGCCTTCGTAGCTTTGTTCTTTGCTCTTGATCCTGCTGCCTTTTGTGCAGGAGTTAAGCTATCTCTTACAGCCTTTGGTAAATAGCGACTTTTCTTTTTCTTGCCTG
>Ga0160423_10004197_pt1 | contig 11876 bp, 16 predicted proteins | sample CRUFie14St8metaG_FD_108191 | JGI IMG/M metagenome (GOLD analysis project Ga0160423, IMG submission 108191) | Marine microbial communities from the Costa Rica Dome - CRUD Field 142mm St8 metaG | ecosystem: Environmental > Aquatic > Marine > Oceanic > Photic zone | place: Costa Rica: the Eastern... | reverse complement strand
TTCCTCGTAATCCAGGTGGTAAAGGTTGGGGTGATGGTAGATCCGATCATGGTATGCCATCAATGTACAACCGGGTTTTGATTCCAGATGTGTCACACAGCAAGTATAGACGTTCTATGTGGATGGATGCAGACACTATTGCTTTACAGGACTTTTCATTCCTATGGGATATAGATATGGATGGTCTTCCAGTTGCAATGTCTCTCAATGGTAATCCATGGAACCGTGAGAAGCAATTGCTTCGTAGAGACTATGACCAAGAGTTAGGTCTCGGTGAGACACCTGCCTGCCAATCAGGTGTGATGTTGTTCAATAACAAAGCATGGATCGAACAAGAGTTGACTAATAAGTTTATTCAGGCTACATTAGATGAGAGTGTTCCAGATGGAGCATTCGTAGTCCAGAGTTATCTAGGATGGATACTTAGAGGTAACTTCCTGCAGTTGCCTTTTGAGATGAATACAGATGTGTCATGGTTAGATATGGCTAAGGATAGAAAAATGCTACAGGAACCTTACGTCCTTCATTACATTGGAGGTGGTAAGAAGTTGCCATGGACTCATGACTACATCTATGCAGGAAACAATTATTCTAAACTTTGGCAATATTTTTATAACGAAGGAAAACTTAAATGAAAGTTTTAGTGACCGGCGGCATGGGCTTTATCGGAAGATATGTCGTCGAGGAATTACAAGCCCGAGGACACAAACCGATTATCTTTGATCACCACAGACGTCATCACTCTGAGTATGATTCTGAGGTAGAAGTATTTACCGGTGACATTATGGATGATGTTGCAGTCACAGAAGCTATGGCTCATGTGGATGGTTGGATTCACCTTGCTGCTGTACTTGGTACACAGGAAACAATCCATAACCCACGTCCAGCAGCTTCGTCTAATCTGATTGGTGGTCTCAATGTTCTTGAAGCTGCTGCTCAGTATGACTTGCCTGGTGCATACATTGGTGTTGGTAATCATTGGATGAACAATACGTATTCGATTACTAAGACTATGATTGAGCGTTTCATTGATATGTTCAATCGTTTCCGTGGTACTAAAGTAAACATTGTTCGTGCTATGAATGCATATGGTCCTCGTCAGCTTGCTGTAGCTCCTTTCGGTCCTGGTAAGGTTCGTAAGATTACACCTTCGTTTGTATGTCGTGCATTGACTAATGCTGATGTAGAAGTGTATGGTGATGGCCAGCAAGTGTCTGATATGGTTTATGTTGGTGATGTTGCTAAGGCTTTGGTCACTGCAATGGAGAAGGCAGCAGAAGGTATTGTGTTTGATCGAACTGTAGAGGTGGGTCCAGAAGTAAACAGTACTGTCCAAACTGTAGCAGAGACAATCATTCGTATGGTAGGTAGTGAATCAAAGATTGTAAACCTGCCTATGCGTCCTGGCGAGAATGTTGGTGATGTGGTTAAAGCAGATACATCAACACTTGCTCTCGTGGACATGAGTGCAGACACATTGGTTCCATTGGAAGAAGGAATGCAGAAGACTGTAGACTACTTCCGTGAACATTTGAGAGAAGAAGGATTTGAAGTTTAATGGGTAAGAAGAAGAGTCGTGATACGTATACATCAAAAGGTCAACGACCTAATGTAAGTAAGAAGATTCGTAATCTTAAAAAGAAAGATGATTCGTTTTTAGATAAGACGGTTAGACAAACAGAAGCATTCTTTAAAGGTCAACCAACAGGATATGTAACTATCCCAAACCCTAACAAGAACGAAACTAACAAGAGATTTATAAAAGTAAAATATCAAGATTATTATCATAAGGGACAAGACTATAAGCAAGCGTCTCGAGGATTTGTCATAGGAGGAAAAAACGATGGCTAAACGCGAAGGTGATAATGTAGTTAGCGGTCTGGGTTTCCAGACTCGTGAATTGAATGAATGGAAGATTGTTCATGATGAAGATATCTTCCGTAACAAACGTGTAGTAGTATTTGCACTTCCAGGTGCATTTACTCCAACTTGTTCAAACGAACAACTTCCTAAGTATGAAGAAAAGTATGAGGAGTTTACAGAGAAGCATGGTATCGATGAAGTATATTGTCTATCGGTAAACGATTCGTTTGTTATGAATGCATGGTTCGATGCTTTGAATGTAAAAAATGTGAAAGCAATTCCAGATGGATCAGGTAGGTTCTCTCGTTGGATGGGTATGCTAGTTGACAAAGACAATCTAGGTTTTGGTTATCGTTCATGGCGCTATTCTATGATTGTAAATGATGGCATCATTGAAGTCATTTATCCTGAACCAAGTTTTAGTAACAACATTGATACTGATCCATATGTTCATAGTGATCCACAAACACTTCTTAACTATTTGAGTGGTCGTGAAACTCCAAACACTTAACAATGTTGCCATCGAGGTATCTGGTATTGATATTAGTCAGCCTGATACCTATGATGGTATAAAAGAGGCTCTAGAGACTCACTTGGTTGTTATCATCAGAGAACAGCCAACGGATCCTTTTTATTTCACACAACTAATTCAATCTATAAATCCAATTGCTAATTGGCAGCAATGTATATGGGATGAGGAAGGAAATCAAATTGGCCCTCCACGAACACATGATCAGCCGTTTCATAACGTACAAAGAGTCACGGGAGAGAAACGTAATGGTGAGAGTACAGGAATTTTTGGTGTCGGCAAATTGGATTGGCATGCTAATCTTAATGGACCTGATAGAGCAGACGGTGTCGCGCTTCAAGGTATCAAAGGAGTAGAAGGTACTGTTACTAGTTGGTTGAACACAGCATTAGCTTTAGAACATATGCCGGAAGATTTAAAAACACGAATTGAGGATGTATACTGCTCTTACTACTATAACGTACTCAACTGGGCTGATATAGAGTATGAAGTTCAAAAAGCATATCTAGCAAATAGACAGGCTCCATATGAGATGTGGTTAGAACAAGAAAACATTGCAGGTGTAAAAGGTCTTTATTTTTATCCTAATAATGATTGTCAAATGCAAACTGATGATGTTGACTTATTCCAAGACCTCAAGGATTATATATTTCAAGAACAGTTCATGTATCATCATGAATGGCAGATAGGTGACATTGTTCTTTCTGATCAACTTCTGACTTTACATAAACGTCAGTTGAGAGAAGATGAAGTTTTTCGGAATCGTGTGTTGCATCGTCTTACTTTTCCTATAAGTAATACGGGTAATCCAAAACGCTTGGAACTGCTGAACCAGATCTAGGCTCCAATAGCTCAGTTGGTAGAGCAACTGATTTGTAATCAGTAGGTCCGCGGTTCAAGTCCGTGTTGGAGCACCACAGTCCTGGGATGACATAAACTCAGCCTGGTCGGAGTTCCCCTTAGGGTTGGTCGCCACAAATAGACTCGCACGGGGCCACGGTTAGCCCCGTACTTTTTGGTAGAGGACAAATGCACGGTATTATTCTTACAGGAATAGGACAAGAACATCCTACCTATCATATCCTTGAACAAAAGATATCTGGTACAGAAGATTTCTCAGTAGCTTCTGTAAAAAGAGGTGCTGGTGCTTATCGTATAGCAACACACCTACGTTCTCATGGATGGGATGTAGAAGTTCTAGATTTTTTCTCAGCATGGGAGCAAGATGAGCTAGAAGAATTTTTCGAATCTAGAATAACTAAAGATACACATTTTGTTGGTATTAGTGTCATCTTCTCTGAACCAACACTTGTCTCTAAATACAATAAAATTATTTCATGGCTCAAGGAAAACTATCCGGACGTCATGATTTTTTGTGGCTCAAAGAATTTAATATCAACCTTTTTAATAAACGGTGATTATCATCTTACAGGTTACGGAGAGCATGGTGTTATTGAGCTTTTGAAGTTTAAGTTAGGTAAAGAGGCATCAGTAGTACCCCAAGACATTTACATAGATAAATTTGATAGACATATTAAGTGGATCAATTGTGATACAGAGTGCCCAGCCTATCCTCATGAAGATATGACAATTACCTATCAAGATAGAGACTTCCTACAAGAACATGAAGTATTAACTTTAGAGTTTTCAAGAGGATGTAAGTTTAAGTGTAGCTTTTGTTCTTATAATATTCTTGGCTTTCAAGATAAGACATTGAGAGATATGGATATAGCTAGAAATGAGTTACAAACTAATTTTGATAAATGGGGAATCTCTCATTACGTAACAGCTGATGAAACATTCAATGCCAACCCTAGTAATCTTTCTGAAATAGCAAAGATGGTTGGAACATTGCCATTCACTTTAGACATGGCAGGTTTCATCCGAGCAGATTTGTTAGTTGCTAATAAACATACATGGGATGATCTACTACAGATAGGACATTGGGCTCACTATTATGGTATTGAAACATTTAACAATGAGGCTGGAAAATTTATTAAGAAGGGTATGAATCCAGATGTTCTTAAAGAAGGTCTTATGGATGTAAGGAAATACTTTAGAAAAAATATTGGTAAGTATGGAGCTACAGCAAGTTTTATAGTTGGTCTTCCTTATGAAGATATTGAATCTATAAGGAGAACTTATGAATGGCTACATAAAGTAAAAGGTTTTAGTGTATCAGTCTTTCCCCTTCACATTAGTGATCAACAAGATAAGTATCTTTCTAATAATTATTCAGAATTTGAAAGAGAATGGAGAAGCTCTAATTTATTTTATGAAGTAGATGAAAAAGATTTGGATATAAATTTTAAACGAGACTTTCCAGATTTTGAAGGTGCCGAGGAAGTCTATGCAAAGTTTCAAGGAACTAAAGATTATATTACATGGGCTCATAATGATATGAATTATTATGAAGCTAACAAATTGGTTTTTGAGTTCTTTGGTAGTAAATACATATCATGGGCTACACCTGATATTTGGACACACCATATATATAAATTGTTAGGATATACAGTTGAACAAATTTGTTCTAGCACATTATTGCAGTTAGTAAATTTTACCAATCCAAAAGAAGTTGAAAAAGTAATCAGCAAGTACAATAGATTTTTTGATGAATACAAATTTAAAAAACTTAGCTATTCCTAAGTATCCAGAGCATGAGCTTTATAATAGAGTTAAAGACTTGATTCAATATGAACCAGGAATGAAGATACTTGATTATGGATGTGGTAATGGACTGTTGCTTAGGTCTGGAGAGATACGACCAGAAGATTACACAGGGTTAGATGTAGATGACATTCTTATGTTAGAGAATGTAGAAAACTATCCTAATGCAACTTGGTTGTTAGAGGATATGTGGAGTCCTTGTTATAATTCTGAAGGTGGGATGCAAGTACCTAAGCTAGATCAACAATACGATGTTATATTTAGTAACAGTGTGTTTACTCATATGCCATATCTTCACTGGCGTAAAGCATATCAAGTTTTCCAACAACATACCAAAAGACAAGTTCATAGTTTTTGTTTACAGGACAATGAGCTATGTAAAAAATACTTTTATGATGCTAGAGTAAATCATTATGGTAGTTGCGATGAACTTATATTTAAATATGACTGTGAATATCTAGTAGATAATAAACTCAGTCCCCAAGCTGGTCAATGTCAACACTTTCTTGCTTGGTATAAACCTGAAGAGTTAGAACAATATGGAACTCTACATAGATTTGATGATTGGACATTAGATTTTGTTTGTACAGAAAATTGATAATCTAAATTTTGATCAGGATAAGATACTTGCTACTTTGGAAGCAGTAGATCATTATCACGATAACGATCAGATGATGTTGAATACAAGATACGGTGATGGTGCAGAGTATCTACTAGATGGTGTAGGACCATTACCTCCTGGTGGTAATGAGTTTGATTGGAAACAAATTCATCCTATTTTTAAAGGAACATATATAGATGAAGTTTATCTTCAGCTTTGCGATCACTATAAAATAGGTAGGGCAAGAATGATGAGAATGCTTCCAGGTAAGTGTTATACTCTTCATCAAGATCCAACAAAACGATTACATATTGTTTTAAAGACTAATCCGCATGTTGTCTTTTTTGATGGTAATCTTTATAATTACAGAATGGAAGAGCTTGGTTGCACTTATGTCCTAGATACAACACAACAACATACTGCAGCCAACTTTGGTAATCACACAAGAGAACATTTGGTATTTGTAATCGATGACTAATTTAATTTTTACTAACTCTGAACAATCTAATCCTATGAATAAAACAACTCTTGGAGAAGCTGATGGTAAGGAAGGCTTCTCTCTGAAGGACCAGTATTCACATATTAAAGGATGGCCAAAACATCCTATGGCAGCTAACTCTAAAGGTGGCACCGAATATATGTTTGATACTTTATATGACCGTCTGCCTGATGATATTAGAGATATGTTTCAAGTGATTGCTTCTCGTGTAGATGAGGAGTTGTTTGATGGACGTCCTAGAGTTCTATGGCTTCATGACTTATGGAATGATCCGCAAGCAGAACATTTAAGGACTACAGCATCTCGTCAACGATTTCGTAAGTTAGTATTTGTGTCCAACTATCAGCAGCATACTTTTAATCAAGGTCTTGGTGTCCCTTATCAAGAGGGTGTAGTTATGAAGAATGCTATTGATCCAATTGAAGAGCATACAAAACCTACAGACCGTATCAATCTTATCTATCATACTACTCCACATCGTGGATTAGATTTACTGGTTGCAGCTTACCAATCCTTATCACAGGAGTGGGGTGATAAAGTTCATCTAAATGTATACAGTTCGTTTAATGTCTATGGTTGGCCTGATAGAGATAAAGAGTTTGAGACATTATTCAAAGCTATCGATGACCATCCGCATATGACAAACCATGGCGCTGTTCCTAATTCAGAGATCCGTAAGGCACTGAAAGAGACACATATCTTTGCATACCCTTCAGCATGGGTCGAGACTTCGTGTATAGCCGCCATAGAAGCGATGTCTGCAGGCTGTCAGGTAGTTACATCATCATTAGGTGCACTACCTGAAACAACTGGTGGTTTTGCTACGATGTATGGATTTGTAGAAAATAGACAGTTTCATGCAAATATGTTTGCTGGAGCATTGAAACAAGCTGTAGAAAACCATCAATCCTTTATAAATACAAATAAAGCTAATGTCCAGAAGAACTGGGCAGACTTTGTATACAATTGGGACATACGTGTCCATGAATGGGAAAACCTACTGAGGCAACTATAATGAGTAAATGGATTACTATTAGATATCATAAGGCTGGATCTACTTTTTCATCAGTAGATGAATCTAGGCTTCAGCAATATACAGATTTACAAAATGTAAAAACTACATCAGATGTTTCACAGTTGATCTCACTTGGTACTGGTAATGGATCCATTATAGCCACACCTACTTTGTTAGCCAATGGATCAGGACATCAAACTAATCTAGTATTCTCAGATTATATAATTAACAATATTGAACCAGTAAGATTGTTTGTCAAAGATCCGGATGCATACTTTGCAAACACAACAATTTTCCCAGAGTCTAATACAGCTGCATTTTCATTGTATGCAAACAACAATGGTCAAAAAGTCTATAGCGGGTTTTCAGAAGCCGGTTGGACAATCACGATTGTAGATAGAAACTACTAACGCTGCCAAGGTTGAGTGTCTATTTTTTGCTTCTCGAATGAAGCCTTAGGCATTTCTGGTTTTGGAATTTCTAGAACATCCTGTTCAAATTCTTCATAAAACATACCTCTAAGATTGTTTGCAGTAAGTGGATTAAGTCTTAGAGGTTGTTTATTTCTCATTACAAAGATAAAAGAAATATCTGGATTGCGTTCAGCAAACCAATTCATGTACTTAGTTCTATTGACACTGTCTGCATGACCTGCTGCTGTCTCTGGTCCATATGCATTAGTGCCTTTGTACATATTAGTTGTGGATTCGTCTGTAGCAAGAATAAAATCAAAACCAAGAGCAAAGATCTGTCTAGCACCTTTCTTTATAGCTAGCTCCATTGCATTCATTCCAGCATTTGATCTAGGAGTTTGTATTTGTTCCATCAATCCTGGATTGTTAATCATGAGTCCACGTTTATCAATACCTGACAATTCAAGATGGTAATCTACTGGTTCAAATTGTTCTTCTACAGGTGGTACATAAAATCGTTGAGAAGGAAAGTCACTACTCTCAATCTCAGTAATAATCTTCTCATCGATTGCAACTAGGTAATCAGGAAGATCCCATTTGTTTTTTACAAACGTATCTCTGTATAAAGCGTTGCAACCAAATACTGTGCCTTTGCCCTTGAGATATTTAAGTTGGAAGCTAGAACGAGATCTTCCATTGCCAATTACAAATGCTCTTTCAGTCATACCACCAATCTGGCAAATGCCATTCCTCTTCTCTAATTACTTTCTTCTTAAATAAGTTCTTTAGGTCTTGCTTTCACCAATGTGAGCTGATACCTGGAAACGCTTGCTGCACTGCATGCTTTGTAATACCTTTAAACTTAGATACCAAGTTTCGTTCTTTCATAAGAAGTAATAACTTCGCATCGTCAGGGTCAACAGACTCGAGCAACTCAATAAACAATGTCTCCCGCTTCAAAGGCTTGACACCGAGATAGTCATTATGATTCACAAAGATATTTAACTTACGTAGCGATGCTTTCAATACATGCTGCAAGTCTTCTGCTTTGTCTGCAGGTTTGTAAGGAGGGTCACCTTCTGGTAGTAGCCATTCGATATTTGGATCGTATGTATAACCAAGAATAGTTTTAAGTGCTGGGGTAGAGTGTTCCCGTAAGAAATCAATTCGAGCATTACGCCCATCTTGTTTACTAGCTTCTTTAAGGAATTCAGCAATGCCAAGTTTAGTATAATCTTGCGCCATTAAAAATCACCTATATGTTCCATCAAATTCTTCAGTCGATTCTTCACAAAGTAATTGAACAATTTATTACGTTCAGGGTTTTGTACTTCATATTCATTTATAACTTCTTTCTTAATTTCTTTAGGAATCAGATCCAAATCAATCAATACTTTGTTACGTTGCCAGCCTCTCATCATAGATTCACTACAATATTCTTTCGGATCTAAGATTGACCATTCAGTCAGCTTTGCATGGCGGATAGGTTTACTACGTTTACCTTCAACAAACACATCATCATCAGAAAGGAAGTTAGGAATACCATCCCCTCTATCACCTTTGATAATATGTTCATTGAGGAATTGAGCTGGATTATTTACTCTAATAAACTTCTTACCTACAGGACTATACTGTGATACGTTTGCATACTTCTGCAACTGTCCAAAGTCTTTGTCGGATGAAAGGATAAGAATTTGTTCAGCACTTTCTGGCGCTATACCTAAATATCCAAACTCTTCACAAAGAGTTCCTATCACATCATCTGCTTCTGCTCTTTCAATCTGTATTACTTTGTAAGGGAAGTTATCACGAAGCTCAGCTTTGATTTTATCTAGAACATTAAATATCTTTGGCCAGTCAAGTGAGCTTTCACCTCTATCCTTTTTACGATTAGCTTTATAGAGAGGAAAGAAATCCTTACGCCAATTATTTTTATCGTCGCAGCAAATTACTAGCTCACCATACTCATCAACAAACTTACGTCTATACAAACGTAAGCTGTTTAAGACCATATGACGAACAAGGTCTTCATCTATCTCAGGGTTTCTTGGATTTATTTGTTTTACTAAGTTAGCAATTACTATCTGGTTAAAGTCAACCAATATCATTTTAAAATAATTCAGGGTCCTCGTCTGGTTCCTCTGAATCCTCCATACTGTCTTCCTCGACTTTTTCTAAAGTCTCGATTGCTTCATCCATAAGTTGTTGAAATGGATGATCGATTCCAAGTGAACGATACAACCCTGATCGAATTGTTTCAACAGAAAAACTAAAGTCTTTCAAAAAATCTTCTTCTTCCAGGTTGAATCCGTGCTGCACAAACTTCATAGCAAGCTGATTAGTGTAGTGCTCAACAATGTTGTTCACGTACTTCTTCTTGTTACGGAGTACTTGCAGACGTAACTCTTCATCTGATTGAGGCGGCGTATTGTTACGCTTAACCTTTGGAAAAGGTATGACATTATCCATACCCTTATTTATGTCTTCATGCAACCGTCTTCGTCGTATGCCGGGACTTTGGTCACCCATCTTATCCTCTTTTCTTGATGTTCTCCATAGAAATCATCGATCCAATCGCCATTTCTAAGATACCATTCACAATTACGCACATATGCTTGAAGACTGGCTAGCTCCATCTGTGCACCCTTTTGTTTGAGCCTGACACCTTGTCTTGCTCCAGGGATTTGTTCTTTAGTCGACTTTATCCATTTACGAACATTCTTAACACTAAAGTTATGCTCGTCTGGTAAAGCGTATACGTCAGGATGAATATTCTGAGGAGGACCTGACTTGGCCATCCTCTTCTCTCGAGCCTTTGCTAATCTTTCGATAGCAGCCGCTCGTTGTTCCTCTGACATTTTACGTTTCTTTTTAGCCATATCTTAACTTCTTCTATTTTGTAATAAAAATCAACAGTTGACTTTTAATCGAGTTGGAGTGATAATAAGTATATAGTGAAGAGAGAGGTAATTTATGCATCACCCTGAATATCGTGAATACTTGAGACGCCATAAGCGTAAACAAAATAAAGGTGCCTATGGTAAAGACTCTGAGATGACCAAGCTCTACAAATGTGAGTGGGCTGTATCTAGCATCCTTAATACTAAGGATACTAAATTTGCAGATATTGATCAAGCACAAAAGTTTGCTAATCGAGTGACCAGGTCTAAGACATGGGATAAGGTCAAGTCTAATTCTCGTAAGTCTGTAATGCTAGTTAAGATGAAAGACGTCTCTGGTGGCATAGCAGGTTTAGCAGAGTATGGTGGTTTGATTAGATTGAAGAGTATTGGTCTTAACAAGTACACTGTTCTTCATGAGCTAGCACACCAGGCTGGTCATATGCATCATGGTCGTTCGTTCCGTCAGTGTTTGCTCAAACTGGTAAGTCAGTTTATGGGTCGTAAAGAAGCTGATGCTTTGAAGGCTGAGTTTAAGAAAGCTAAACTTGCTTATGGTAATCCACGTAAGCCTATGACAGAAGCTCAGTGGCTGAAAGCTAGAAATCGTATGAGGTCGATCCGTGGCTAGAAGAAAGTATCCAGTTCCTAAACCTAAAAAGTTTGATTCAAAACTAATTAAAGAAAAATTTACGTATGGTGATACAAAATTTGGCTTGACCGATAAGCACGTTATGCGTTATGATAGGGTGTCCGCTGATTGGTCAATACTATATGATGGCCGATACAATGACCTTGTTCAACGTTGGAATCAAATATGTATGTTAAAGAAGACATAAGAGAGCTTCAACTTGAACCAACAACAAGATGTCAAGCCAGATGTGTAATGTGTCCAAGAAGACCTCACGGAGGTTTACTACATCCTGATCTGATAAAGACTGATGTCACTCTTGAACAGTTTAAGGATTGGTTTGATCAAGACTTTCTGGGTCAGCTAGACAGTTTCATACTGTGTGGCAGTCATGGCGAGCCTATCCTCAACAAACAACTTCTAGATATCATCAGTTATTTTAAGTCTGTCTCCGATGCTGAAGTAAAGTTATTTACTAACGGTAGTGCTAGGTCTAAAGAGTTTTGGAAAGCATTAGCTGAGTTAGATGTGTATGTTGTTTTTGCTATTGATGGTTTATCAGGTATCCATGAGAAGTATCGGATAAACACAAATTACGAAACTGTCATAAGCAATGCTAAACTTTTTATTCGTAATGGAGGTAGAGCTCAATGGGACATGCTTGCATTTGAACACAACTCGGATCAAATCTATGAATGTAGAAATAAGGCTCAACAGTTAGGGTTTAAACATTTTGAACTCAAACATACGGAAAGATT
>Ga0160423_10004196_pt1 | contig 11876 bp, 11 predicted proteins | sample CRUFie14St8metaG_FD_108191 | JGI IMG/M metagenome (GOLD analysis project Ga0160423, IMG submission 108191) | Marine microbial communities from the Costa Rica Dome - CRUD Field 142mm St8 metaG | ecosystem: Environmental > Aquatic > Marine > Oceanic > Photic zone | place: Costa Rica: the Eastern... | reverse complement strand
TTTATCAGTTCCAAACCATTTATTATCTTGTGCCCACTCTTGAGCTCTAGGATCTGGCTGTGATTGTTGCTGTTGGGGTTGATTTACAATTTGCTCAACACTAGGCTGCTCTACGGGTTTTGAAGCCTCTTGTTGATCTAATTTACTTTTTCTTAATCGTAATCTCTCTTTTTCTATGGCTAATTGTGCCATTTTTTGTTGAGCTTCTACTTGTTTTGTTACATCTTGTTGCTCGATTGCTTGTTGATATGCAGTATTGAGTAAAGCCTCAGTTGAAGCAATCTGCGCCTCGTCTGACGTAACCCTTTCACGTGAAGAGGTCATTGTGGTAGCTTGTAGATTTTTATTCTCTTCTTGTACTTTCTTTGCGTATTCAATTGCAGCTTGTTCTCTTCTTTCTGCTTCACGCATTTTTTTTGTAAGTTTATCTATTCTTCTTTGAACAGATTGAGAGTAATCTTCTAATTCTTCTTCTTTAGATTTAGTATCTTTTACTTGTTCTTTTGGTGCCTCTTCCTGAACTTCAATATTTTCTTCTGGTTCAGCAGTTTTTACTTTTTTATCATCTAGGGTAACCTCGACAGCTTCTCCCGAAGTATCTATAGGGACCATTTTATCTTGCTCTGATTGCACTTGTGGTTGCATAGACTTCTCCATGTTTATAGTATGTTAGCTGGCAGTATATCTCGAGGATCATCAATGACAGCCAGTATTTCATCGTCATTAATAATCCTTAACTCACCACCATCAATTCGTATTCTAGAACCTGCATAGCGAGTAATCAAAACCCAATCATCCTCTTTGCACCAAGGACCAGTGGGAAACTTATCTTTATCTTTGTAAGCATCTGGGCCTACTTTTAAAACTTTGCAAATATTAGTTGTTAATTGAGATTCCTGCACAGTTTCATCTGTTAAATGAATACCAGATTTTGTTTTAGAATCTAATTTTAAGGGAAATAAAGTTATTCTGTATCCAGTTGGATTTGGAACTTTTTCCATTTCTTTCTTCTGTTTCTCTACAGCTTTACCATCCCAAATATGTTGAGGGACAATAAGTTTAGGTTTAGTCATCTTCTAGCTCCGTTTTTCTAAGCAGGTCCGTGAGTTCCTGTTCTTCTTGTTTAAGCGCTGCTAATTTACCAGTAAGATATTTATAATCTGCCCAATCTTTAGCTAGCCCATTTAATATAGACTGTTCAACTTGCTTTTGTCTACTAATTAATTCGTTTTTGTAAAAAGTAAAAAAGTTTTCTAAACGCATGCTTTCATTTGATCTGCCATGTTTTTGGCTCTGTTTGGCGTTTGTTTAGCCCATCGAGAATCTAACATCTCAAAACTAGCACCCACGTAATTATGTTCAGATAGTGCTTTCCACATATTTCTAAACTTTGAAACACCTGTTCGTCCTAATTGAAAAACCATTTCAATTAAAATTTCTTCAGCTCTTTCATCAATATCGGCACAACCGTGCTCTTCCATAAGTTCTTTTGCACCACGAATTGCTTCTTGCAAATCTTTTTGTAATATTTCCATAAGAAAAGACTCTTCATATTCTTTGTCATCTTCCCAAAAATCTTCAACACATAAATGACCTACGCCCACAGTTCTCTTGCCTAAAGTATCAAGATAAACTTTATTGCGGTAACCTTCGTGTTTTTTTACTGATTCTAATAATCTTTCTAAATTCATTTTTTCTTAAACATGCCTATCGCGCTAGAACCAGCCTTAATCCCAAAACTTGCAGAAATAGCAATGTAAAGTAAATTATGGTAATACGACGGTAGGTCTTGCAAGGCGATAAATCCTTGATGTACGTGTTCTTGCAAAGGCGTGAAGACTAAAACGGCTGGAAGCAGTAGCACAATTAAAGCTACCTCATCTTTCCAACTGCCTTTCATTTGATCAACAGCACTTTGTTCCCATGCAACTTTTCCAGCAATCTGATCTTCTTTAAGTTTCTGAGTTGCCTTTATCGTTGTTAATTTTAATTCTTGTTTTGCTTTTTTTGTTTCTACGAAACCCTTGACGCCATCTGCGACGACGCCAAGTAAAGGTTTAGCTAATAATTGCCACATGAATTTTAGATTGCTCCTATGATTATAATCACGATTATTGCTACTATTGCAGCTTTAATCCAATCTTTCATCTTCCAATCAGACCACTCTTTTAAGTGTGCCCAAAGATCTTTTAGTAAGTTCATACAAACCTCCTTATTAGTTGGCGAAGTATACTACTTTACTCCCTTAAAGGGAACTTTTTTAATTTGTTGATTGCTAGTCTGTCCTTTTGGCCCAGCACCTTTGTTTTGTCTAACCACAAATGGTGCAAAAACTATAGCTGCATCTGATGCAACTTTAGTTGTAGGAAAAGGATTTGTTTGCTTAACAACTTCCATTTTAGTTTTTTTAAAGTTCATTTTCTTGCCTTTCCATAACCTCGTAATGCTAGTCTACCAGCTTTTTTCATAGCCCTAGCTCCGCCTTTCATAGCACCTGCTACACCCATAGCAAGCCCTTTAGGAACACGTTTTAATTTTTCTCTACGTCTTTCCTCTGGTGCATCTTTTACACCTCTTAGTTTACCTTTTTCTAGTGTCATTGAGCCACCCATAGCTTTTTTCTTAGGCTTCTTAACTACTCCACGACCCATTAAAATATCTTTCATTGTAATTTTACCATCACCACTTAGATCAGGAAAACCACCTTTCTTTAATCCTTGTGCTTTTAATCTTTTTGTTGCTTCCATAAGACCGCCTCCTTTAGCTTCCATAATCTGTGTGCCGCTAGCGCTTTTTTTAGGCACCATTCTAAAATGTGGAGTTCCAGGTATATCCTCTTTCTCCATTACTGTAGCGCCTTTTTCTACATTCTTTTTTTGCTCTTCTGTTAACTTTTGTTTTTTCTTAGGTTTCTGTAATGGTGAACCTGGATCAAATCTTTTTAATATATCTGCAATACCTTTTTTCTTTTTCTTTGGCTTTGGTCCACCTGCAGGTCCTGTTTTTTTCTTCTTTTTATTTGTTGCTGGTAACGGAACTGTTATTTTAAACGGGGGTGACGCTGGTGATTTAGGTGCTTTAGTTTTTTTAGCCATTAGTGTTTTGTTGGTTTTATTAAGTTTAGTAGATCATAACCACTATGATCCATTAAATTTTGAACTTGATCGGGGTTGAAATGTTTTTGGTATATAACTTTTGCAACACCCATCATAGCTCCAGCTAAAAGTATACTATCTTCTTCACTTTGACTAGAATTTTCTGCAAATTCCATCAAAGAATCAAAATATTTTGCTAATTTAAGTTCTGCCTCGATCATTTTGTTTGTCTAAATTAACATTTGCACGTAATTGAGCAATATCTTCGTTAGAATCTATCTTATCTTGTGCAATTTTTGCTTGTTGATCAAGTTTTGCACCCTCTAAGTCTAGTTTTGACTGATCATTTTGTGCTTTTCTTTGAATTTCTTGTGCTCTTAGCTGTAATTCTTGCTCTTTTAACCCAATTAGTGGGTCTTGACCTTGACCAGCCATGGCTTGTTGTTCTTCGACAAACATTTCTTCAATAAATTCTGTTGCTTTTACAGAAACTTGCTTCTCTATCTCCGCCTGAAACTGTTGTTGCAGCTCTGGTGGTATCTCTCCACCAAATTTTTGTGCTTCAGCCTGTATTACTTCTGCATTTTCAGCCTCAACTATCTCTCTTGCAAGTAACGATATATGCTCCATTATGTGTGACTGCAATATAGTTGTGGCCTGTGGATTTGCGCGTACTAAAATTGATGACATAAACGTCCTGTGAGCATCAATGTGTGATTGATGGTCTTGACCACGAAAAGCGTAAATCTTTTTTGCTAACAAAGAGTCAGCATTTTCTATAGCAGGATCTCTTGGTGCAGGAGATTTAGGTGGTGGTAATATTGCATCGATATCTTTTACTCCTAATGACTGATACATTCTTTTGTAAGCTTCATACAAATTGTGTGATTGTGGATCTGATTGAGCCATTTGTAGTTGTGTCTGTGCCAAGGTTACACGTTGAGACATAGAAAAAATATTAGGATCTGACACAGGCATGATATCAACACGCTCATCGAAGTCAGAAGTTTTAATACTTGGAACTGCATTATCACCAACCTCATACGGATATCTTGGTGCAGTAAAATCTTTAAAAATTTTTGCTAATAAATTAAATTCAATCTTTTGTGCATAGTGTAATCTTTTATGTATCGCACTCATTACTCTAGAGCCACGTTCAATCAATGCCATTGTTGTACCTACAGGTGCATTAGCTGCAACACTATCACCGATTTTTTGATCAGCTATGGTTGCAAATCTTTGACCAGCTTGGACAACAAAACCTAATAATTGAAATAACGTAGCGTCCGCACCTTTATACGGCAAAGGCATAAGACCTGCTCGCAAGTCACCGCTAGGTGCATCAACATCTCTAAATTCACCAGGTTGAATTGGATTATCATCGTCACGTATTCTAAGACCTCTTGCTTTAAATCCTGCTGGTAAGTTTGCCAAAGTCCCAGCGTCTAGTAGTTGTCTTAATGCTGCGGTAGCAGTTCTAGATAAACCACCAAGCATATGTATTAAACCGTAACCATAAAAACCTAGACCCGGTAAAAATTTATAATGAACAAAATATTGTTTTTTCTTTTTAAGATTGTCCATTTCTTCATAGTTTCTGTAGATTGATAAAATCTTTTGTGACCCTTCATCTATTGTTACGATGTAAGGAAGCTTGATGCCATTAGGATCTTCAAAGCCTTGTATGTCTAATTCACAATGTATCTCTAATAAAGTATAGTTGTCATTACTGTAAGAACTACCTGTTTGTTTCACACCATCTAATTTATTTACAGCATCTCTTATTTGACTATTTTCATCATCAGCAGTTTCTTTAATATCCACATCACGATACATGCCTGATACTTGTAATTTTCTTATTTCATTTTCATTACGTCTTAAAACGTGTGTTACTCTTTCTGCCGTAGCTAAATCTGTGGATGTGTATGGTACAATTAAATCATCACTAGGTATAAATTTAGACACAGCTCTATCCATGGTAGAATCAAAATATATTTTTTTAAATGCTGAGCCTGACAAAGGTAGATAAAATAACATTTGATCTAAATCTGGATCAAAGTCTTCCATCACATGCATAAGCTGATAGTTCATAAATTCTTGAACACGCTGTGCTTGTTGTTCTTTTTGAGGAGTTGCTTTACCTATAATCTGTGTTCTTACTGGGCCATTGGCTGGTAATAATTCTTTATATGCTTGCGCCTGAAACTGAGTCACTGTCTCAGATAGTAAAGGATGTGTTACTCCACTTGCACCCTGAAACGGTTGTGATCTGTCTTCATAATTAAATCCTAGAAGTTTAAGACCTTTAGCATAAGCATCATGCCATTCCTCTCTTGAAGATTTGTCCTCTTTATAATCACCAATTAAATCAGAGGATATTTCATTAAGTATCTCATCATCTAGTAATTCTGCTATATTAGAATCAAAATCATTTTCTGGTGCCACTTCAATAGGGTTGATTATTGCACCACCGTCTTCTGTCATTTCTACACCCTCAATACTTAAATCAGGTGTATCTATCGTAACCGATTCTACCTCTACATCTGCAGAGGGAACTCCTGTAATTCTTCTATCTACTACCATTATACCTCAAATATGTCTTCCAATTGTACTAAACCACCCATAGCTTTGTGTGTTTTGTATGGTTCTAGCATTTCTTTGGTAATCTTGATAGCAAAAACTGGTGTTGTTGACCCCTCATCTGGAACGCGCATTCTCTCTACTTTGTAATTAGGATTTCTCTCTAAGACTAAATTAGCTTGTCTCTCATCTGTAAGAGTTGCTACCATGTTGCCATTTTGATCTGTAATTTTAAATACATCATCTCCACCTGCTCTAGTTTGTACAGGCATCGTGACTATTTCAGAATTATTTTCTTTAGCTTGTTTCTTTAATATTTTTTCTAATGTGCTTGTATAATGTTTACCAGACTCATCTACAGCTTTAGGGCCTCCGTAAAATTCTGCCATACCAATACCTTTAAATCTTGAAGCACCAAATGTACCCTCGTCTTTAAATTGTTGGATTCTTCTTGCCTTATCCTCTGCTCTAGCTGCAGCAGGGGTAGCTGTATCTCCTATAAAACTATATCTTTTACTTACAAGTTTAGATGGCGTAATCGCATAATACTCTGGTGCATCTGCTTCTTTTAGTACAAATTTTCTGTAAGCTAATTCGTACAAGTTAGATTTTACAATTGCATCAGCCCACTCATCTCTATTTTTAAAAGGTAAATCAGGAAATAATTTATCAACTGTGCCTGAATCAATTTCAATAATTTCATTTAATAAAGAGTTAATATTATCATTTAATAATGTCTGTAATTCATTAATGTTTGCTTGTGATATTTCTCTTGTGTCTATGTAGCCTCTGACTATCTCATCAACTCTTTCGTCAAGCTTTCTTATCTTATCTCCAATTCTTGCTGCTTCTTCTTCAGTTTTTTCTAAAGGTCTAAAAACAGTTTTGTTTTTTTCAAAGAAATCTACAACTTGTCTTGCTTGTCTATTAAGACCTTCTATAGTTGCGCCTTCACCTTCTTCTTGTATTTTACGTAAAGCAGCAGCTAATTGTTGTTTTCTTTCAGTAGCTTTCTGCATTATGTCAGACTGCATCTCATCAACAAATGCTACCTTTACTACTCCACTTGTATCAACAGTCGATCCTTTTGCTATCTCTGTATCTAAATCTCTTACCTTTACAATTAATTCGTCTATCTGATCTAATAAACCTGGACTTATTTCACCAAGTGTATCGCCATAATCAGTCAGCATTTGCTCTAAAGATAATTCATTAATGACATCAAGATCTGCTTGATTTAATCCTCTTCGAACACCTTCTCTGTTTAGTTTGTTGATTGCTTCTGCATACAAACCTGCGACCTGTCTTTGTGCTCTTTCTCGTTCACGAGTAAGACCCGGTATGTTTGATTTTGTTTTAGGCGCTTCTAATCTGGTAGGTAGAATACCCATACGGTCTGTTAATCTTGACCAACCTACAATATAGGTATCGTCCTCGCTTGGTATTTGAAACTCGTGTCTTGGCACGGACTCACCACCAAACATGCCACTTGGGTAAGTTCCTGGATCTCCAGGTAAATCTTTTTTGTTAATATACAGAACTCTTTCTCTTTGTGATCCACTAACAAAACCATCCTCTGCATAACCAGAATATCTTACAGGCACCTCTCTACCAGGATTAATTATTTCTGATCCTGGCCCAGTAGCGTGTAATTTTAATCCTTTTATCGGTGCTTGTCTTACTTGTCGTATAATCTGTGCTTTAGGTATGGGTACGTTATCCTCAAATAATTTAAGTAAAGGACCGATACGATAATCTTCTAATTCTGTTTTCTTAATTCTGTTTTTGTTGAAAAAATCTATTACAGCTTGTTTGTTTGCAAAAGTTTCTGGTGTATCTGGTCTAGCTAAAACTCTTTCGACGTCTGAATAAAAAATAGATGTCATTGGTTGTTTAGTGTAAGGAGTAACCTCTATAGTTTCACCAGCTAGATCTATCTTCTCGTCAGGTGTAGGATCAAACACCTCTTGTATTTTTTCTCTTTCACCTTCTAAAGATTGAGTTTGTTTCTTTGTAGGATTTGTAAGTTTTTCTTTTGGCACTGGTATCGGTGCAACCTCATTGATTGGTGGCTTACCAAACATTTTAAAGAATGGTAGTTTCAAACTAGCTACTTCAAATGATCCCTCGGGCATATCATCTTCAAATATATTTATTCTGTCGTCCTCAACCATACCACCTATAGAATAACCTTCTGGACCTGAACTTTCCAGTATCTTTATTGCCTCTTGTAATTGTGGTAGTTCAGGCAAAGGGTCACCAGCTTTTTGTAATTCTATAATCAAACCTTTAAGTTTTGTAGACAATTTTCTTTTCTTTCCAACTGTAATTCCTGCTTGTTGCCCCTCCACACCCATCTGCTCCATAAGTCTTTGTATGTCAGCTAATCTTTCAAAGTTGCCTTTCTTACCTGCAAGGTTAGCCTGATTCTCTAAAAATTTTTGTATACCTTGATTGTAAGGAGATATATCTAGATATAAAAAATCTGGATTAACACCTTGACCAATAAATTTTTCTGGATCAAAACCTATTTGTTTTTTAGCTCCCTCTCTTTTGGGTGGTTTTAATTTTGACTTTTCAAATGTGTGTGCAATTTGCACAGACGCTCTGTCACCAGCTTCTTTTGGAAAAACACGTTCAAGAAAAGGTCTTATTAAAGGGGATACTACTTTTCGAACATCTTCTATCTTTTTAAATTGATTAAATAATTTTTGTGCTGGGTTAGCTAAGTCGGTTGGATCTCCTATCTTAACAGTATCAAATAAAGTATCTAAATCTGTTAATGGTAATGTTTCATTTAAAAATTCATAAAATTTAAACTTAGGATTTTGTAATAAATCTACTTGACCCACGCTTGTAGCAGTTCCAAGTAAATCTTCTGGGTCATACAATGAGGACACTGGTTCATCGGGAAAAGCATCTCTAAACTTTGTAACAAGTGCAGATCTTTTTGCAGCTTCGTCTCCCCCTTCAATAACTCCTAAAGTTTCATCGCTATACTTTAGTCCACCTACTTCTTTACCACTTTTTGCTAAGTAATTATTAATTTCTGGTCGTAAAACTTTAAGAGTGGCAATGATTGTTTTTTTATTACTATCGGACATTTCTAAAAATTTATCAGGAAATTTTTTCATTAGCTCATTATAAAAAGTAACAGCTGGCATAACTATTGGTGTATCTGATTTTTGCTGTAATTCTTTAGCAAGTTTAACAGCGTTTTCAGCTAGTGCCGTGTTTTGTAATAATGTTTTTTGAACTACTGCTTCATTACCTGCTGCGCTGGATCGTTTTGCATTGTACGCTTTTATTTCTTTTGATTTTTCTGGTGTAATATATTCACCCTCTAACTGTTTCATATCACGATTAACACGTATGTTTTTTGGAGGGTAACCAGCCTTTGATCTTTCTTCTTCAAATATTTTAACTATTGGATTAGGTCCTTTTACATCTGCTTTACTTAAATCAATCTTGTTTATTCTATTTGCAATTCTTTTCTTAACGTCAGCAGTTAAAGGTGCATTGAATTTTTTGGTAACTTCTGGTGCATCTGCTTTTGGTTTTAAAGTTGGCGCGTCTACTGTTTTACCAAAAAACAATTCATCATTAACGTCTGGTATTTCTGGTATCGGATCTCTTGCTAAAACCTCAGGCTCTGTTTTTTCTAATAAACTAGGCGGTGGTGTTGCCACTTGCACCTCTGCTGCTTTTTTAAGATCAGGCGCTGCTCTTTTCTTTTTTTGTTTCGGTTTCTTTGCATAACGTAAAAATACATTTTGCTCTCCACCAAGCACAGGTTGTAAATCTTTCATTAAGTCTTTTGCTTCTGCATCAGACATTTGATTAACAATTGATTGATCGTTAGCTAGATCGATAACACTTTTGTTTGAGCCTGAGCCAAACTTTTTAATACCAAGTTTTACTAATTGTTTCACACCGAAACCTAAACCAACAACGTCAAGAACATCGATAGGTAGCATAAACTGACCTATCTTTTCTTCCATTGTTAAGTCTTCATGAGCAACGCCCTCGGCTCTTTTCTTAAAGCCGCTTTGCTGTGCCCCGTACATAAAATCTCTAAATCTATCAAAATCTTCTTTTATAGTCCTTGGTTCAAAACCCATGTCCAAGAGCAGTTGGCCACGAGGATCGCCATATCCTAACATTTGTGCTGCTTCTGTTGTGTTGATTCCTAAACGATCTAATACATCTTGACGATCAGCTGTCATTTGATCTAGCTCTGCTTGTCGTTCTTCAGATGGTGCTAAAAAATTATAGACACTAGAGACGCCACGTATAAAGGCTTCATCTCCTTTGTTCGCGGGCAACGGCACTGTGACCTCTAACCCTGGTTCAAAAATATCTACGTCGTCCACCATTAGTAATATTCCCTTTGTTCAATAAACTTTGGTTCATCCATGTAATCTGATTCTAGCTGGATAAAATTACCCTGTCTGAATCGCAACAGCGCTTGTGTTGTTGAGTCGACTAAATCGTCATGATCACCATAAGGGAAAGCCGCGCATTCTTCAACCACTTCTTCTGCCCAACGGTCATCGGTGCACCACACTTGGCCAGCTTCAAAAAGGGGAGCTACGGAGTTAACACGTACGTGCTTATCATTGCCCTTACTAGGCGTATAAGTAACTACGGGGATCCCAACTTGCCGTAGCTCGTGAGTTAATGGCATACCAGAAGCTTTAGCTTCAATCAAGATTGTTTCTGGTTCCCAGTACCTATATTCATCTAATGCTATTTGTTTAAGCTCAGGAAAATCCCAACGTCCTTTACGCATCGCTAAAAGTATAATGTTTGGTGGGCCGTGTTCCACGGGCCGAAAGACACCCCACGTGGTTATCGCACTAAAGTCAGCGGTTTCTTTTTTACTGAAAGCTGTATCATAGGATTGTATTACATGCATCAGCTGTGGTATTTCTTCTTTTGACCAGACTCTCCACCACTCACGCTTAATGATAGATCCTTCTTCTGACACAGGATTTTGTTGCCACTGTGCCTGCCATTTCTGCTCGGACAACGAAGCTTTAACACCCTCAAGTTCAGATAGTTTCCAGAACTCTGGCCACATCGGTTCATCATTGAGTATCGCAGGAAATTCTACAACCTCCCACTGATCTGCATTTTCGTTTGATTGATTGTTCATTAGTTTACCTGTTAAGTCTTTTGTAGACCATCTTGTCATGACGATAACAATAGATCCACCAGGCTGTAGACGTTGGCGGGGGCCCGAGGTATACCATTCGTAAGCATTGTCTAATGCTGTTTGTGATAGTGCGTCTTGTTCCGAGTGTGGATCGTCAATGATAAGTAAGTCTGCACCACGACCCGTGATTGCACCACCTACACCAGCAGCAAAGTATTCACCACCTTTGTTTGTTGTGAAACGACCCGCGGCTTTAGAATCTTGAGATAATGTAACATCAGGAAACACAGTTTTAAATTCATCTTGATCAAACAAGTTTCTAACCTTTCTACCAAAGTTGTAGGATAGCTCAGCTGTGTGAGTTGTTTGAATTATTTTTAACTTAGGATTCCTGCCCATCATCCATGCAGGAAATAAATTTGATGCAAACTCAGACTTTGTATGTCTTGGTGGCATGTTTACGATTAATCTTTTTATCTTTCCACGTGAAACATCTTCTAATTTTTGTGCAAAAATTTTGTGATGTGAACCTGCAATAAAGTCTGGCCAGACTTTTTTTACAAATAGTAGGAAGGAGGAACGGGACTCCTCTGCCATTTTTATTTGCAAATTCCTTAATTCGTATTTTAATAAATCAGTTGGGATTTTTTCTGGAATCATAAAAAAGTTATATCATACTCTCTGTTTGTGTAAAACTTACACTTTACACACACTGCACAGCAACACGGCAAATTGGGTGTGGTGGGTGTGCGAGATACTAGATATGGTGTTTTTGGTCGGTTTTAAGTACCTAACCTGACTGGTACACTGGTGACACTTCCAGGCAGCAGCGTTAAATTTTCCAGGCAGCAGGTGATTGGACATAAAAAAAGGGCGGATAAACCGCCCTTGTACCAGCCCTCGAGGGTAACTTACCTTCTTGGTAAGTGTTCGGCTAGTTTGGACATGATACGTTGACCCCATTCCTTGACATAACTTGGACAGTTAGGATCAAGGATAACAGTTTCAACTTCACTCTCAAGAACTTTATAAAGTGCTTTCCA
>Ga0160423_10004194_pt1 | contig 11877 bp, 18 predicted proteins | sample CRUFie14St8metaG_FD_108191 | JGI IMG/M metagenome (GOLD analysis project Ga0160423, IMG submission 108191) | Marine microbial communities from the Costa Rica Dome - CRUD Field 142mm St8 metaG | ecosystem: Environmental > Aquatic > Marine > Oceanic > Photic zone | place: Costa Rica: the Eastern... | reverse complement strand
GGCGCCACAGGACCAAGGGCCTTGGAGACTGACAATCCATGGGAATTCGTCTCGGCCAGCTTCTTGACCGCCTACAATTCGCGGCTGAAAAACCGAAGCGTCCTCACCGTGCATTCTGTGTATCATCAAAGAGCTAATCGCAATTAAATAATAACTGGTAATTCGAGCCATAAGCAGCATTGACGAAAAATAACAGCGAAGGAAATAAAAGAAAACACAATCCCCAAGAAACCATTCGTTTGTTGAAAGGGACTGATAGTAAGGATTATAGAACACATAAATTCTGTTAGTGGAAGCAATTCAGCCTCTAAACCCGCCTTATGTTCCAAATTCATTGACCTTGTTGATGGAGAGGGGCACAGAGCCTATTTCTTCTAATTACACCGGTAGTTCAATTGGATACAGTATCTGACTTCGGAACCTAAGGCCTTCCTTGAGACTTTCGTCCACCGCTTTACAGAAGGTAGGGTCTAAGGAAAATAAAAAACGTAATATCCAGCATTTTCCCACCTTTGTCCTTTGGGGCTAGGTGTTGGCCTTGGGGATTCGTCTATTTGGGATAATTCTAGATGTTCTTCGGCCTTGAATTTACCCATCTCCGTTGACATCTCCAAGTTTGACTTCTGTGATTACAAGATTGCTAAGACTATCAGTGGTTAGATTCAGCGGGTTGAACCACGGAAGGTAATGACCGTTCACTGGAAAACAGGTTCGCGGACGGAGCAGTGGGAAGAGTGGACTTCCAATCGTCAATCTGCTGCATCATCTCCACAACGACTTCAGATTTTACCTTGCTGAGGTCTACTTTCTAATAAGGGTCAACGGTAATGTCGTACAATTCTGCGTGGCTGGCATCGCAATTGGTGAGTAGTTTCCAATTTTGATGAACCATCGCATAAGAAACCCAGTGGTAAGGGCGGGACTTTGTGATAGGCCAGGGCGATTGCATCTTCCAGAGCAACGCCTTGTTCCTCATCGGATTGGTTTTGCCGAGCAAGGCAGCCACCTGACTGATGACGTCGGGCCGATAAGCTTCTGGCAACTTTACACCCGCCAACTCGCAAAATGTGAATAGCAGATCGACCGCAGAATCATGAATTGACTGTCGACTTTACCCGCTGCGATTTTGCCTGGCCAGCGGGCGATGAAAGGGACGCCGATGCCGCCTTCAAAGAGTGCAGACTTATAGTTCTTACGACCACCGGTGAGACCCTTGGCTGCACCGATGCCCCAGCCAGCTCCGGTGGAAGTGTCATACTGTAAGGTCAATTCGGCGGGTTTAGGCGTTCGCGCCGGGCCATTGTCTGAGCTGAAGATGACCAGAGTATAATCGCCTAACTTCAACCGGTCCAGCGTGCTCAGCACCTGACCGATGCGATCATCGGGATGCGACAAGACCAATGCATAGATCTGATCCTCGCGGTTTTCCAATGCCCGAAATCGCCACTCGAATTTCGGCACCGTGTGAAATGGTGTGTTTGGTTCATGAATCCAGAGATTGATGAAGAATGGCTTCTGATTGCTGTGACACTTTTCGATAAATGCGATGGCGCTGTTGGCGTCTTCATGAACAGGGATCTACTCTCCAGAACAATTGAAAGCACCAAAGTCTTCGTATCCGTATTTGCAAGGAAAAGGTGAGTCAGGAATCATGTCATTGGCCAGATGCCACTTGCCGAAGTGAGCTGTCTTGTATCCGACCTGTTGAAGCAAGTCCGGCAAGGTAGTTACGCTGGCCAGACGGTCGATATGGGGGGTCTTGACATACGGAAACCCATGACAGCTCAGGTCACCCCAGCCCCAGTCATCCGCAAAAATGAACAAGATGTTTGGTTTCTCTGCGGCACAGAGGGTTAAAGTCGAGTTCGCTGTGAGGGTGAAGCAAAGGCAGAAAAACAGATGGATGGATTTTAGCTACATGCTAGCAGCTCCTTAGGGATCGTTTCTTGGGCAATGGTCAGGGAAGAGGCGAGCACGGTATGAGGAGTGGAATTTAAAAATCGTTGACTCGAAATGGAAGGTTGATGATCCATTGATATGTCCATTCCATGCTCAAAAGCAGAATTTTGGCTTTGAAGGGCAACGATTAGGATCGAGTAATTTAATGAGAAAAAAGGAGCTTTTGACTATTATACGTTAAATCAAAAGAACCAAGCCCACCTATTTAACAATCTCGATCGCTCATGGCTGTTTTGTGGCCCTAAGGCGAATTTCATATTCTCTAGTTATACTAAAAAATATAAGGTTTAATATGAACAGCAATCCCTTTTTGAAAATTACTACAAAAAAACACCTTAGACTCAAGCAGGGTGTTCGAGGAATATATCCACAAAATACAGCTTATTTATGATTAAAAATTATTTTTTCAAATTTTTGTGTAACTAGTAAATGAAAACTTACCATAAGAGTGAACCTAATTCACGGCAAACCTTGTCTCAGTCAATAACTTGCGCTTACTACGAAGTGGTTTTACTGACACCTGGTCAAATCATTGGTTGGATAATCGGACTTGCTTAAAATAGATTAGGCCCCTATGAGTGATTCCCTTTCTGCATTCTGAGATTATTCTGAATGTAGATCTGCATAGCATCTGCTGCTATGCACAAAAATGCAGAAAACCTTGAAAGCACCGGTAGCTCAACTGGATAGAGCATCTGACTTCGGATCAGAGGGTTGGGGGTTCGAATCCCTCCCGGTGTATGTCTTGAAACCTCAGTGTTTTCGTGTGGTGGGTTACAGGAGTCAGTCATTTAGCGCGTCCATGCCTTCTCCTTGTCGAAGCTACTAAATAGTGATGACCCTACGAAGCGCTATGCGAAAAACGAATGGTTTCTCGGCTAGAACAAACCAACTCGCGAAGCACCTGTTGCTAGCACTAAAGATCCGTGTAAAAACTGTCGATGGAAGCTGGCCCTTTTGTTCAATGAAATAAAACCATGATTGTTGGAAAAATCGTATCGACATTGCCTGCGAATGAGGTTTTCAAACTCCTGAAGTCGACGATGATATCCAACTGTTCTGATTTTGAAATTCAACGCACATCCACCTGTGAAATTTTCTTCACTCATGGGGCTGTCAACATGCGACGAGGCCAACATCCAAAACGAGGGAAAATTCTTGTGCAAAAAAATCCCGACGGTTCTCAAATTGATTACGAAATTGAGGTTTACGGATGGATCAAATACTGGATCTATTTCATAAGCCTGGCCTGTTTTTGGCTCATCTTCCCACCCATCTTAGGTTACCGGGCTCTATACATTACCCCTCATCATTTGATGCGGAATTTAATCAAGACCGCCACTGAGGATTCTTAGATATTTTTTTCACATGCCCATGGGCCTGAGATGGAACATGATCATTAGACCGTGCGATCATCGACCTGTTCAGTGGATTCCAGGCAATCGTCCAGAGGAACTATATAGTTCAGTGGCTGCGCCTGAATGGGCTATTCATCGAAGGGAATTTTGATCAACAACTCCAACCTTGAACGTAGGTTTAGGCGATACAAATCCGACAGGAAAGTGGCTTTTTTATCCTTTTTGGATTATAATTAATCAAGTTCATAGCCGATATTCCCATGATAAGGTTCAATTCCATAGGCACCTGGCAGTGTTTCGTTGTGCTGGGTTATCTCCTTCTCTCCGGCCTTCAGCCTCACGATCGATTCACCTGGGTGCTGGAAGTATCATGGGTCGCTGTCGGCCTTGTCATTGTGACTCGACTTTCCTTAAGGGGTACCTCCATCACTCCCTTGCTTGCTTGGCTCCTTACCCTTCATGCCCTGATTTTGATTTATGGTGGTTGGCATACTTATGAACGGGTACCGCTGGGAGAATGGATGCAATCCACCTTTGGCTGGGAGCGGAATCACTATGATCGCATTGGGCACTTTGCTCAGGGTTTTATCCCTGCAGTGCTGATTCGCGAGGTCTTGCTTCGGCACGAAGTCGTTCATGGACGCGGGTGGTTGGAGTGGATCGTGTTTGCCGGGTGCATGGCCTTTACCGGTCTATTCGAAATCCTCGAATTTGTTGCAGCGCTCTCTTTTGGTGGCGCCTCGGATGCCTATCTCGGTTCGCAGGGGGACATATGGGACGCGCAGTGGGACATGGTCTACTGTGGCATGGGTGCCCTTCTCTCCATCATGACTTTTCGCAAGATCCATCGCAAGCAGCTGGCTTCCATGACAACAGCCGATCCTACCGCGTGACCCATATTCAGGAGTCCACATAAGGTTCTCACGTTAGAGGGCTCGGACCTTTAGCTTGAACTGGAGTACCCCCCACAGACCGAGCACCTGTTTAGCCCAACATTACCTTCGATTAATCAACGGACTGAGGGCACCTGCCAGCACAGCAGGTTTTCCCGGTCCTTGATCAGAATGCGATCCTTCCAAAAGAGAGGCGGAGCCCAGGTGGGATTGGATGAGACCTCATAAGATGCCAGGGTTTCCAACCCGTGAGTGGTGGGCCGATAAATGCTGAGTTGCCCGCGATCGGAGAGCACCATGAGGATCTCCTCCAGAGCCAGGAAATGCGCGTGCTCACCTTGGCGCGGAGCACCCAGCCAGGAAACGGATCCATCCTTGGCCTGGAGGCCAAAGAGTTGTCCTGAGTCGCGATGAGAGAGCCCATAGAGGCTGGAACCCATCAAGACGGCACTGCTCATGTCCAGAGAAACGCGTCGTTGATGCCAGCGCACTTGAGTGCTCCATTTTTCCTGCTCGAGGATGGGTTTAATGCTCTGGATGCCTCGGTTTTCTCCTCCAACCAAAATCGATTGATGTACCGCATCCAAAACCGGCGTGGGCATGTTTTGATTCGACCCGCGATGGGGCAAGGAGTAACGCCAGAGCATGGCACCTGTCTGCAGGTCCACCCCAATCAAGGCTTCGTGATTCCATTCGACGAGTTGTTCCTTGCCCTGCAATGAAGCGATGATCGGCGAAGCGTAGCATGGCGCATCCGGGCCCAGGCTCCATCGCACCCAACCCGTGTCCGCATCAAAGCACTTGAGGATTCCCTCATCATCGTTGCCAAAACGAACGATGACGGTGTTTTCAGAGGCCACCAATGGAGACTGTGTTGCACCCCAGAAGGGATGCGACTTGCCTTCAAATGCCGGATGCGCGTGTTGCCACAAAAGCTTTCCTGTCTTCCGATCCCAGCTGCTGAGCGTGCCATGAATGCTGAAGGTGTGAAGAGTACGATCGGCAAGCACAGGTGTGGATTTCGGTCCCTTGCCATGCCACTCGCCTCCATCACCCATCTTGAACGGCACCGAGGCCGCACTCCGCCACAGGACTTTTCCAGACGCCAGATCCAGTTTGAGCAACACCTCTTCATCCTTCATCCGAACGAACTGAAACACGGCATCCTGATCGGCAATCGGTGCGCTGTAGCCAGCCCCGAGCTCCAGCTCCCATGCCAGCTGGAGCTCAGGGGGCCATTTCTCTGGGCGCTGAAAGTGGGTGACATGGCCATTGCGATGGGGGCCAAACAATCCCGGCCAGGACTGCGCCACACCATCGGCCATTGGTAGAAAACCCAAGAAGAGGAAGAAGATTCGGGCATGCATAATTAAAATGTGACCTGCTCCGATGAAGAGGACAACGCCAAATTACCTTCTCCAGGGCACCTGTCCCACACCAAGAAGGTCAACAACCATTGAATTTCAGACGAATCCTTGCTTCAAAAAAGGAGTTCACCAAGACATGATCTTAAACCGTCAAATTTTCAACTTTTTGTAGGAATCCTCATGGTGCAAATGGCCCGTTTGCCATGCCTTGTTCGGCCCATCCCGAAAGTGTAGTTGGAAGCTGACCTGAAATCCAAAAGCGGGCATGGTGGGCTTTTCCTGATGAAACAATGGAGTGCCATAGGGATCCACTCGGTGAACTGGCTTGCCATTGGCCTCCTGGTCAGCGGCTGCCGCACCTGGGTCGAGCCCACGCTTTATACTGTGACCCGAGCCAAATCGCCCATCACCCCAATACCAAGCGCCGATTGACCCTCATTACCATCAATGCCGACAACCAGGCATCGGCTTTTGACGAAAAGTCCCTCGCACGGCTGGGTCGATTCAATATCGATACTCCCCTGCGAGGTACCTTTGAAGGCATTGGCAGTCTCAACAGTTTCTATTAGCACCAAACACAGCTGCTCCAAGCCACGATCCGTACGCGTGTGGCAAGCATCAACCAAAAAGCCGAAGAACAGAAGGTCGACTACTTTGAAGTCAACCTGATGGACGTCACCGACCCTGAACTCAAAGAGGGCTACCAATCCATCTCCACCAGTCTGATCCTCACACAAAGGCAGGATCGTATCCTTGAGCAGTCGGTGCAGCACCTGCTCGAGCAAGCAACGGGGCCAAAATCACTGCTTCGCAGCGAAGTCATCGTGCAATCCCTGATCCGCTGAAACGCCCTTGAGGCGACGCGTTCTTTTTCCGTCGGCCTTCCCACCGTTTCAGACTATCATCCTAGGAGCATGCTCCACCTCCTTCGCCCACGACCTTTCCGCGCCCAGATTACAGCCACTCCATTGACCTCTCTGCTGAACCTTATTTGGCTCAACTCAGTACTTGTGGCGCTACCGAGCAGCGCATCGGATGCCCGCACGGTGCTGATGGCTGATGCCGAAGCCATTCTTTACCATTCAGGGCTTGAGCAAGTGCAGGGAAGACCAGAGCGCATCGCAAACAACCCAGTCATGGCCAATGACAAACCATGGGAAGTAGCAATTGCCTACTGCTCCATCCAGCAGGACCCATCCACCGCTCTCTATCAATGCTGGTATCAATCCTATGCTGGCTCCCGAGCTCAGGATCCCACTCGCCGCGTGGTCCTTTGCTATGCCACTTCCGAGGATGGCCTGATATGGGAAAAGCCCTCCTTGGGCCTCTACGATTTCAATGGAGATCCGGACACCAATATCGTGCTGGTGGGAAACGGAGGTCACAGCGTCAACTACGGGGCCTCAGTGCTGATTGACCCAAGGGATGCAAACCCAGGTCGGCGCTACAAACTGGCCTATTGGGATTTCGCCCCGACCGAGGCAGGTGAACGCCCGGGGCTGTGTGTGGCGTTCTCCCCGGACGGCGTGCACTGGACCAAGCATCCTCAGGCCCCTCTGTTGCAGGGTGCCTATGGCGAACCGATCCAGCCTCCGTTTCAAACCGATGCCGCCCAGGAACCTCAGACCCGCCCCTCCATCAGCGATGTATTGGACTTGATGTGGGACCCGGTGGGCGCTCACTTCAGTCTCTATACCAAGACCTGGGTGGATGCCCCCGATGGAAGACGCTTCTGGAAGCGGGCCATCGTGCGCTGTACCTCCACCGACTTTGTCCACTGGACCGCCCCCGAAATGATCCTTCATCCCAACCACCCCGACGATGGCCAGTTTCATGGGCTTTCAGTCGTGCACGCCCACGGCCTTTATCTGGGCCTGCTGCAGCGACTCGATTTCGGTGGCTTTGACCAAGGCGGCAGTGGCCGGATGCCCGCCGAGCTGATCTGGAGCCAGGACGGCCAGCACTGGCAGCGCCCCTTTTCCGATGACTGGTTTCTCCCCCTCCATTCCGACTCAAAGGCCTTCGATGCTGGCTGCCTGTGGACCAGTGCTACAGTCATGCACCATAAGAAGTCCACTTACCTCTATTACGGTGCCTATCCCAGCTGGCATGCTGATTTCAATGCACAAGGCACGGGCATCGGGGTGCGGATACTCCCGCGCGATCGCTGGGTAGGGCTGCACCCGCAAGGTGAGATCGGGCAAGTCACCTTCAAACCCTGGCACATCGAAGCCGGCAGCCACCTCACGCTCAACGCCGATGCCTCTGAAGGAGAGCTGCGGGTGGAATGGCTGGATGCCTCGGGCTACCGAATCCAAGGCTTGACTCAGACTGACGGGCCCCCACTCAAGGGGGACCACCTCGAGCACCGTCCGAAGTGGAAGACGCGCACCCCATCGGGCTCCGCGTCCAGCACGCCCAGCGGCATGGCACAACTCAGGGTGCACCTTCAAGGAGCCACCCTGTATGCCGTGACCCTGCATCCTCCTAATACTGAATGAACCTGCTGCTGGCCTACATCGATATGTGACCTCTGATCTTTGTGGCCGGTTGGCTGCTGGTCCTTCTGCTTTGGCTGGGAGCCCACAAGATGCGTGGCTACAGGGGACCCATGCTCCGCTCAGGCGTGGCCATTCATCTGGGCTATGGGGGCTTGTTTATCATCTTGGCGACCGGCTGGGGTCCTTTCGTCGATCAGAAGGAAGTGCGCACCATGCCCATGCAATGACAGATCCGTGAAGAAAGCTCAACAAAGACAGGCGTCGCAGAGGAAAATGCGAGTGCCCCACAGATCATCCTCCAGATCGTTTCCCACCCCAACCATCGCCTAAGCATGTTCTCGAAAGATCAGGCCAGCCTCCTTCAGGCCCTGGAACAAGACACCATCCCAGTGACCTTCGAGATCACCCGTGACTATGGACGCATGCGGGGGTTCAGCACCCTCGATATCGCAGGCCTAAAGCAGTGGGACTCATAGCGATCTTTCCACGAAACGTCGGGCGGAGGAACCAATGAAAGCGAGAACACCGACCCGTGAGACGCATCCAGTCCCTGGCAAGTCCATCTCTAGCCAATCAATCCCTGACCCCCAACCTCAAGCCGCTAGAGCAAAGGAGGCTGACCATGGCCAGCCTCCTTCCCTTGAACAAAGTTTTTTCCACTCAGAGTCTACTGATCCTGCAGGGTGCAAGATTCTGTTTTTGGAACAAAACATCAAAAAAACCGAAAGGCCGGGGTGCTCTGCGGACAACAAAGATGCGCAGTCATGGACTGCTTGTTTCATGTATGGGATTTTGGAAAGTTTTTCTTTAGTATGTTGGCATGAGCACTCCCCTGAACTCAGAATCCATTTCAACCGCCTTAAATCGCCTTCCCGATTGGAAGCACCATGAGGATAAACTGTCCAAAGAATTTGTATTTAAGGATTTTAGGGAATCCATGAGTTTCCTCATGGAGATAGCTTTTGAGTGCGAAAGCGCCAATCACCATCCGGAAATTTATCAGGTTTACAATCGCCTGAGGCTGGAATTGACCACGCACGATGCTGGGAGGCAGGTCACACAGAAAGATATCGACCTTGCCGGGGCGATTGAGGCCGTGCTTGCGAAGCGAGTTTTAGCTTGAGATAGCGGCTCAAAGTCGATTCAGCTAGCCTGTTTTTGATCCTTGGAGGTAAGAACATCCCTTTTTTGGCTCAAGTTTTCGGCGAAATCATCCGAAAGCCAACATTTAGCACTGTATGGAGCAAAGACGTATCATAAAAGCCCGATCGATAACAACACCGCTGATGGCATGGAGCCTATTCCTACTGATTGGCACCTTGAACTGGATGCATGCGGGAGTCCCCCAAAGTCATCTCATCATGCAGATTCGGTTTGACGATAGTGTGATGGTGGAACCAGAGAGGATTGCGGTAGGCCTACAAGGAATCCCTTAAATTCGGTTTTCCGAAGAAGCCAAGGATAGAATGGTGATCGATTTCAGTGCAGGAGTTGATCAGCCAGAGGTCATGAGCGCCGAAGATGACCATTACGTCACCGTGCTGCGTCCCCCTTCAATCGAAAAGCTTTTCACCCTTTCTATTTGGTTCAAATCAACAGAGGGCGAGAATCTCGCGACGAAGCGAGGTCTCTTGAGTTGGGGTTTAAAAACGGGCTTTGGCACGGGATCACCCTCACCAAGGATAGGAAGATTACCCTGACCATCAACACCCAGACCGGGAGTGAATTGCGAAAGACTGCGTCACTGGAAGCCGTGCGCCTTGCAGATTGGAAACACTTGGATTACACCTTTGACAACCATGCCAATGCGGCCATCGTGTATCTAAATGGCTCGGAAATCATCAAGGAATACTATGATCAGGAAATCATCCACCACGGGCTGCCCATTTACATAGGGGCCAACCCTACCGGTCGCATGAAGATCTTCCACGGACTGATGGATGACTTCCGTCTGTATGACCGGGCACTGAATCTCGAAGAGGTCTCCAACCTGATGAACGAGTATTTGCCCAGAGGGGGTTCCACGGGCGATCAAAGTCTGGCTCTGCGCATGCGCGTTAATGGTGACCCTTCGGTCGATGGGGCCGATTTGGTGAGCCTGATCCATCAGCCTCAAGGAATCAGATATGTCGATCAGGCCATCACTGAGAAGGGCCTGGATCTCAGCGCAGGCACCGGCGGCTATGTCACGGTCATGACGCCTCCGGCTCTTGAGGAACGCTTCACACTTTGTATGTGGATCCGCCTGTCAGCTCAAGCATCCCCCTGTGATTGGCTAGGCAGTTTTCCTGCTCTCCCACTCGAATCCAACAGATGCTTTGATAAAATTTGAGGAGGTAGTGGTTTTTCTCGTAGAGATCTGGTGCTACTTGACGGACCATGGCTTCCCAAGCATTGAAACCTTCCAAGGCCTTTTCCGAGGCTCCCGCTTGAAGCCACTCCACCGCCTCCTGAAGCATCAGCTCCATGCGCTTGTCCTGAGTCGTCGCCTGAGCCGCCTGCTCCGCGAACATGCGATCTCTCAGGCCACTAAGGAAGATATTGCGAACGGGGTTGGAGCGTCTGGCCAATCTGTCCATTCGCTGGATCATGGCTTCGGTAGAAGCTACCGCCGGTTGGTAGGTCAAGGGTAAGACCCAGAGGCATCTTGCAAAAATCACGATGCACTGGAATGCCCTACAATCTGTGAGATGATACGAAAAGAAATTCATGTCAGCACATTCCTTTCCCCGGGCGAACGCGTAGGGAGCGTTTCACGGGCTTTTGCCAACCGGGTCTTTCTGCCAAGCCAGGCAAGATGGATCAAGCCTGCTCGGGTTGAGCCACGATATGCAGCTTGATGACCACTTCGTCACGAATGAGATCGTCGGCCCGGCCTGGATATTGAATCCCGAAATCAAAGCGCTTGATGAAAAATTCTGCATCGACGGTTACCGAGACATCGGAGACCTCAATGGTGGCCGGAAAGGTAATGATTTTGGTCACCCCATGGAGGGTCAATCGCCCTGTCACCTGATACCCCTGATCGTCTTTCGAGAAGCCAGTTGAAACAAAGGAAGCAGAAGGAAAACTGGATACGTCAAAGAAGTCTTCGTTCTTCAAATGACCAGTCAATCGATCACTTTCTGACCAAGTGGACTCCATATCGATTTGCACCTGCGTGCCTCCAGCCACAAGCTCGCCCCCTGCGACCTGAACTGAGGCGGTGAAGGTCTTGAATCCTCCTTCTTGACTTCCGGTGACCTTGGAGCCGACAAAACCGATGGTCGAGTCGGACGAAGCAACATACGTCAATGCCTCCTGAGAGTCTTCAGGGCTGCTGGCGACCGTTTCGGCGGCAGGCTGAACCTCTTCTACCTTAGCTTCGGCCACGTCATCTGCCGGGTTGGAACATCCCGGCCCGACCATGATGGCGACGAGTAAGAGACAAGGTAAGCAAGATGCTAGTGGGAAAGACTTTTTCGTGTTCATTGACTTTCAGAGGCTTAGGTTGCCGATCATGGACTCAGCCGCTTCCCGCTGTCAAGAGGCCACGGCGTTGTTACGGAGTCTTCAGGCTAGCTATGCCAGAAAGTTTTTGATAAAGATTAAGCCTGAATCCCATTCACTACTTACATCATGATTCCCTCACGTCGACAGTTTCTCAAACAAGGTGCCTCCATGGCAGCCGCCTTTCCATTCATTCTTCCATCACGAATCTGGTCGGCAGAGGTGTCGCCCAATGATCGCATCAGAATGGGCTTCATCGGTATGGGTAAGCAGAACCAAGGGCTGCTGAATCATTTCATGCGCTTGAAGG
>Ga0160423_10004193_pt1 | contig 11879 bp, 1 predicted proteins | sample CRUFie14St8metaG_FD_108191 | JGI IMG/M metagenome (GOLD analysis project Ga0160423, IMG submission 108191) | Marine microbial communities from the Costa Rica Dome - CRUD Field 142mm St8 metaG | ecosystem: Environmental > Aquatic > Marine > Oceanic > Photic zone | place: Costa Rica: the Eastern... | reverse complement strand
TTACAGGGTCAGAAGTCTTGCCTTCGTTAGAGTCAACAGAAAGTCCCAAAGCTCCACTCCCTTCGTTAAAAACCTGAGGCTCGTCTCCCGGTGTTATAAAACTACCTGAAAACTCGTAAGCATCAGCTCCCTGCGTCGAAATTTTAAAAGTGGTATTTATCCTGTTATTTAGCTCGCCGACATTGCTTCTAATCCAAAAAGAAATAGCGGGTATAGAGATACTCGAAGGCTCTCCTAATTCTCTAAATAATTCGTCTGCTATGTCTACAATCTTCATCTTTTTTAAAATTACACATCTTTTTCAACCACGAGGCTATCTATATCAGCTCTTTCCCCATAAATTGTGTAGAAACAGTCAATTGTTTCGCCGTCAGCAGCGCCGATTATTATCTCAGTTAATGACTGGCTAACCACATATAAATGCTGGAATGAGCCTTTTGGCGTGAGTTGTACCGTGATTGTTCCTTCTCTTACAAGGGCAGTCCAGTAATCTGGCAGGGTAATAGTGTTAGACTGAACTCTTCCTCGGTGATAAACTCCAAATTCTGGGCCTTCTAAACAGCCATATTCTAGTTTTTTATTCTCTTTAGTTGGGTGGTCAATTAAGAAAGACTTACTACTTGCAGAAAAAGATCCCGCAACGGACACTGCGCCACCGCCGCTTATCGTAAGCCTCTCAGTCTCATTAGTCATCAAACTTAAAGACCTCGCTGAAGAGTTGTGGCCGAAATACGCAGCAGTCGCGTTCATCGCAAGAAAAGTGGTATACCCATTTCCTACCACAGCAAATTGACCAGCTCCTCCACTTGTAGGGGTTATGTCAACAGCATGCTTAACCAGAAGCCTATTACCCGGATTAGTTGATCCTATTCCAATATTACCGGTCTGATGAATCCTCATAGCTTCTATCGCGGTGCTACCGCTACCGGTATTATTGTAAACAGTAAATGCTATTTCTCCTTCATCTTTGTTTCCGGGGTTGAACCAATCATCACCCGTCATGAAATCAATACTGGCGACTTTATTAGTAGTCCAATACCCTTCAATGCCTCCTATTTTCCAATCAGGACCGCCGCCTCCTCCTACGTAATTCTTACATCTAACATAAGATCCATGGTGAGGGCTATTACTATTGTAAGTTTCTAAAGTTATAGATGCTAGATTTGAACCATTACTATCGCCAGCAGATTGCACACTTCTTATATCAAGCCTATTAGTTGGGGCAGCTGTCCCTATACCAACATTGCCGTTAGATTTAATTCGAACATGCTCAGTCCACGTACCGTTTCCACCCAGAGCTAAATCGGTACCACCTACAATCGTAGGTACCCCACTCGGTACCCCAAAATTAATGGTGTCTGCATAGCTTCCCGTGCGTTGAATCTCGAATTCAGCACTTGCCCCATAAAGATGTAGTTGGTGACCCGGATTATTTGTGCCTATACCAACATTCCCTCCTGCTGGTTGTAAATTTAAACTGTTATAGCTAGGTTGATACGATGATGTGATAGAGGTAGTTTGCTGGGCGCCACTACCAGAATTTTCAACTCTAAATGCAATGCCAACTTCATCCGACGAATCAACACCGGTCGCAGCAAATTTCCCGTCTAGCAATAGTAATGAGTTCCTTGAAATATCTGCTAATCCTGTGGAGCGTATGTGTAGCTTTGCGCTCGGACTTGCAGTACCTATACCTACTGAACCGCTTTGAAGCAGGGTCATCACAGTCGTGTCTGGAGTCCCATCTGTTGCAGCTCCAAAACCAAAATTAATTTTGGCGTTTGCTCCCCCCGAATTATTTAAACTAGTAAGATTTACTATACCGCTGCTTGTAGAATTGTATCCCAAGAATGCACCCACCGCACTACTAGTACCCCCCACTTGAATAGCTCCCTCATGATTATTACCATCAGCAGTTTGAAAAACGTGCAATTTTCGAGAGGGACTCGCAGTACCTATTCCAACGCTGCCATTATTACATGTGATTGTTTGTGTTTGTCCGTTGGTGCCAAGATAAAGCTTATAAGCTGTTCCTGTACCACCTGCTGTGATAGTAAGATTACTACTATACGTTTGCAGTAGGCTGGTGGACATCCTCATGTTCCAGTTTTGATTGGTTCCACCTATCTGAAGGTAATTACTTAGCCAACTAATTTGAGGAGTACCGTTACAGTCTACTGAAAGATCGGCAGTACCGCTATTCATGTTGCTGCCGTAAGTATTGTCACCAATAGCCACCCCACCATTAACAGTCAACTGTGCATTAGTTAATACGCCTCCCCCTATACCGACGCATCCATTACTTAACATTCTGAAGTTATTACCAAAATCAGATCGGTAAGAAAGCGATGCTAAATCATTACCTGTGCCAGAGGCAACCGCGTCAACCCAAGTCCATCCATCAACATAAGAGTTAGCATAATTATTACTAAACATGCTTTCCACGTACATTTTAACCCAATAACCCGGAGTGCTAAGACAAATACAAACCTTCTTAGTTCCAGACGAGTCCCAATCTTCAGCAGACAATTGAATGGTAGGAGCCCATCCTCCCGAGGAGCTACAAGTAGCATTATAAAAAGTATTGTTATAATAATGCCAACATACTGTTAGGTTGGCTGTCTCTGCGCTGCCATAAATAAAGCCTTTAAGATTAACGGTAAAATCAGCGCCGCCTAAAGCAAAAGGAATTTTTGTTCTAATTTTAATATTCGGGCTCGCGGAGCTGGAAGCTATATTTAATCCGATTAAACTTAATCGACTTCCATCGCCGAAACTTGCCTCTCCGTTTACGGCTAAAGTACTTTGGGGATTAGTTGTTCCTATGCCAATATTACTTTTAACAGTTAAAACTTTAGTACTTGAATCGGGGCCAAATACTAGACCCACGCCATGGTAATCCCAAAAATCAACGCCGCTTAATCCAGCACCAGACCTTGCAGTCGCTAAAGCATATGCGTAAAGACCTCCTCCTCTATTTATATATAATCCGCCATTAGTAACATTAGTACTGTTGTTAGTGTTACAAAACCAGTTACCACCAAAAAAGTAAGCGTCACCGTCAGATTCAATTGCGACTCTGTCCGTTAGGGATTGGTTATCTGCATTAGAATTTGCAACTTGTGCAAAATATAATGTGCCGCTTGTATTGGCATAAATAACATTACCTTTTAAGCCGCGAGTTCTGAACGTGTTGATATTCGTCCCCGCTTCACACATAAACCCAATATGCGGTTGCCCATTGTTTGATGAACAACCAATGACAGAACCATATCCAGCTCCGTTTACGTGTCCAAAATTAATAGAGTCACCATTTCTGCGAATGGCTAAAGATGCACCACCTTGTACTCCATCGGTTCCCAATTGTAATAAGCAGGAAGGGTTATTCGTGCCTATTCCAACATTGCCATCTTGTTCTATAGTAAATCTTTCTGTACCAGTAGTACTATTGACATGTTCGTAAAACCTGAACGAGCCCCTACCACTACTACTTCTATTAACCCCTATACTCCATCCATAATTATTAGTTGTGCTCGTATCGAAGGAAATGCCTTGCCATCCCGTAGTATCAACTGCATTAGTAGTCTCTAGCCGTATTTGACTAGAAGACCATTGCCCAGCTGTACCCATCGCTGTTACTGTATCGAACTTACCACCTGCAACAGTCAGCTTTTGATTTGGACTTGCAGTACCTATACCAACATTACCGTCACCTTTTATATAGAAGTAATCAGCGGAACCGCTATTGCTAGTAACTTTTAATACAGTGTTACTTGCAGTATTCCATCTCGTATCTAACCAAAGACCGTCACTGCTAGTTGAATTACCATCGTTTTCAAGTTTAACGATAAAATCGTCAACGTCTTTTTGGACGTGTAAAGTATTTGCGGGGGCATTCGTTCCTATACCGAAGCTGCCAGCAGTATCCATCCGCATTTTCTCGGCGTTGCCTGTGCGGAATATAATATTTTTTGCTACTGCTCCATCGTAACCAGCATCGAGTTGCAAATCGTCGTTGTAGGATCGTATGATGCCAGTATCAACTACTATTTCTTTGTTGAAGTAATATCTACCCCGATCAGTATAGAAATGCGCCCAACTACTATTTTGCGACCCAACCTCAATATAGCCACTATTTGTAGTTACTCTTAAAGAGTTGCCGCTGCCTTCATGTAAACGAGTATTAGTGTCGTTTATATAAATGCTACCATCTATTTCCGCGTTGCCATTTACATGAAGTTTTTGCCCCGGGGCGGTTGTCCCTATGCCAACACTACCGTCAGATGTAAATCTAACCACTTCCGCAACCGCTGTAGCGCCAGTATTTTCTAAAGAAAACGCTAAGTCGGCTGCTGCATTATTGTTGTCATTTCTTATCGCCCTTATTCTTGCGCCGTATCTGTTATTAGTGTTACTAGTAGAGGTCTTTAAGAATATAGCAGCTCCATGGCCTACTGCAGCACTAGAAAGCATGCAAAAAATATGATTAGGGGTTCCTGAGTTTCCGGCCTCCCTAATAGTTACTTTACCATTTAGATTTGCAGCTGTACCTATACCTATAGTACCATTATCAAATATATTAGAATTACCAATAGTATCGGTATCACTCCATCTTGCGATATAGTTTGTAGTGCCACTTCCGTCTACTTGCCCAGCGCCAACTGCGGTTTCAATTATGTTACCACTTGAGTCAACGGCTAATTTGTAAGCGGCGGTTCCCGTGAAGTTCCCGCTGCCATAATTTAGCATTTCTACTCTACCCGTATATCTAACCCTAAATAAAGTATTTGCATTATATTCAGCTTGGCCGCCAGAAGCGTCATAACCGACATTCCAAGTACCAAAAGCAGCAGAATAATTCATTCCACAAAACCACTCTTGACCGGAATAACTAGAGTCCTCGTAGAATGTACCAATGCCTCTTCCCTCATAACCCTTCATTCTAATTTGGGTTGTGGCGGCAGGAGCACCGGCAGTATTTTCAGCTCTGATTGTTAACACGGTAGTTTGCTGGGTTGTATCTCCTATTTCTGCATTACCAGCAACATGCAACATAGACACTGGGGAAACAGTTCCTATACCAACGGAGCCATGACTATAATCCCAGAACATAATTGTGGAATTATCTGTATAATCACTGTTCAACGCAAGCAGAGAAAGATCATCTGTTCCAGTTGTTCTTCTAAGAGCAAATCTACCTGATCCATTTCTGTCAATATAAAGCTCTGAGCTATTATAGCCGTTAATTCTGACTCTAGCATCCGCTCCGCTATTTGCTCCCCTTACATGAACTATTGAATCCGCCGATGATTTATAAACCATCAATAAAGAATCTGGAGCATTTGTACCTATACCAACATTACCTGTACCGTTAGGGGTTATCTCAATATGTTTATTTCCGCCAGCTTCAGTTTGAAGTTTCAAGTTAGAAGCGCCAGCGCTGTTTTCTATAGTGTCAGCTTTAAATATGCCGCTCAAAGTACGGACACTTGTTGAACCCGTAGAAATAAGCGCTTCGCCGTTAACATGTAACTGTTGAGTGGGCGTTGCGATATTTATACCGACTTTTCCTCTTAAAATCTTTAATGCTGGTATAGTTTTATCTGCCATTATAAATCCTTATGATACTGCCGTTGCCATTCCCATTACGTGGTAACTTAGTTTACCTCCCAGTGTTCCGTTAGCAGCGGTGCTTAATTTTAATTGTATAGTAAACGTATCACTACTTGGGTCTACTATTTTCGATTCAATTGAATCAGTATTAGTATTGTCAAATTCACTTATCACTGTTCCGGGCTCTGCATATCCGTCACTTCCATTTTGTATAAAGTATTCGCCGACAAATGCTACAGCACTATGACTGCTCCAATCGCCACTTAAGAATAATTTCACATAACAGCCAGTATGGTTGTTTAAATTAATTGTAAGGACCGTGGTATAGGTATTTCCATTTAAACTTACATCTTTATAACCCATCCAGTTACCGTTATTAGTGGTACCGACTTTAAAATCGCCTTCGACGTGGAGTTTAGCGGCGGGAGCTGTCGTAGAAATAGCGACTCTGTCAGTGCTACCTTCAGTAAACAAGAGATAATCATCAGTATCTCCCTCGACCCTAAAGTCGTAGTCCGCAGCGCCATCATTAATTACAGTCTCGTTTGTTCTAGTAGAGAAAACGAGCCCTTTAGTATTTTGATATACAGCAACACCATAATCAGTCCAGCCTCCAATTCTCAAGCCATAACTAGCTGTTCCCAGTTCAATTTTTTGCGCCCAATCAGCGTTGCTATTATCATAGATAAATAATTTAGCATCTTGATGGGTGTGAACAGAAGAGTTCCTTGTTATTTGTATAGAGTCAGTATTGTCAGATAAGTTCGTAAATGCTGTAGTGCCTCCGTAAACATGTAATTTTCCACCCGCGCTATTAGTCCCTATACCGACATTACCGCCATCGTTAATAACAAATCTAGTAGTTCCAGCTAAGTCTATACTAAATCCTGCGTTTGAAACCCCAACGACAGCAGGAATAAAATCAACTGCATTACCTCCTGAAAAATTACTATTTAGGCGTAGTCCCTTTTCTCCGCCACCTGTTATATAGGATTCTAGTTTTGCACTTGAGTTCGGGGTAGTACCGATACCAACTCCCGTGCTTTTTATTTTTAAAATATCTACAGTCGCGGCTCTAAGAACCATTTCTTCCTCGTTATGCCCGTAGCGAACATAACCTCTATTTGCTCCTGCTGGACTACCGAAAGCGACGTATTGGTAATTTGCGTCAGGGGTAAACAATTGAAGGCCAGCGTTACCAGAACTTTCAATTGTAAGGTCATCATGGTTTGTATTAGGAGTAGTTGACCCTGCGCTTCCCGTATAGACATGGAGCCTACCGTCAGGATTAACAGTTCCTATTCCGACGTTACCACCTTGGAGGAATGTCATTACATGATCTTGAGTTGTGCTAGGAATCACTCCTCCAGACTGGTTAAGATAGAAATGTGCTAAAGCTTGATCACCTGTACCTCTACCCCCACGAATTACTAGACCGCGACTATTTCCCTGTTGACCTACAAAAATTTCAGCTCCTGAGTCATTAGAGTCTGGTCCAGCCCTAAATAAACCTATATTAGAAAAACTTCCCGCGCTACCAGTAAGATAGACATGCAGTTTTGCACCCGGGGAGATTGTTCCTATACCGACATTACCACTAGAATTTATATCAAGAAATCTATTATTGGCATGGTCTGAGATGCTGAAATTAGTATTACTCGTTACGCCAGTTACGTTTTTACCAATCTTCCAATCAGTACCAGAGCTTGCCCCAATGTATATTGCTGAACTTGTAGCCCCGGATGTGACATTTACAAAATAAGAGCTAACTACTGCTGTGCCATTTGCCCCAAGTTCGCCTCTAACATCTAGCCTTGCTGATGGCGTATTTGTTCCTATACCTATGTTGCCATCCTTAAACACCATGTAGCGGTTGGTGTCGCTAGAATCACCTATTGCACCATAGACCGTGTTAGCTGACAGGCGAAGTTTTTCTGCTGTTCCACACTCCAGCCGTAAATGCGGTCTGTTATTTGAGGCAGAGCTAATTTTAATTCCACTATCAGCGCCAAATACCTCAAGCGGATTATCAGGAGAAATTGTTCCTATACCGACATTGCCGTCATCAACAATAGTCATCCTTGTCTGCCAGCCGCTATCGTAGCTTTGAAATTTTACTCCGTTATCTCCAGCGATTCGGAGTAAGTTGCCATCATTCTTTATGAAGTGGCTAGACAAACTATCAAAATGAAGGGCGTCTATTATCGCTTGTCCGTCAACATGAAGTAGGGCCGCAGGACTTGCTGTTCCTACTCCAAAATTTCCTCCGTTATTTATATAATTTGCAGCACCAGATTCACCATAAAGTTTAACCTTTGTTCCTCCTGAATGGTCAAATAATATGAAGTTACCATCCCCAGAAGAATCTGCTCCGAGTTGAGCCGCTATACTGCCGTCAGAAGCGTAAGCTGCGAAGTATTTAGCGTCTCCCTTTATGGATAATAAGTTTGGAGCATTTACAGTACCAATACCAACATTACCATCAGTGTTGAACGCCATTCTTGTCGCAGAATCTGTGGCGTCATAAATTTCTAAATAACCATTGGCAGTTTGCCCGTCTACTATCTTCCAGTGTTGAGTAGTGGCTCCAGTTTTCTTAATTTCGTAACCTACTATTGAACCCGCAGCTACTTCAGTTAATACGGTTGTAGTGCCGGAAGCTTTATTGACATGAATGTGAGCGGCTGGAGCATTTGTTCCTATCCCCACATTACCGTTATCCAAAGCAATTATGGAGGAGTCTTGCAAAGCTGTAGTTCCATTCCAACGAGGAACATAATTATCAGTTCCTGAACCTGAAACCCCACCACCTCCACTAACCGTGGCCCAAGTTACCGTTCCACTTCCATTTGTTTGTAATACTTGCCCTGATGAACCATCTGCAGTTGGGAAAGTAAATGCATTTGCGAATGTTATTTCCCCTCCAGCCCTTACTCGCAGTTTTTCGTTTCCGTCTTTGTCATTAACTGACAAGGCTGTCACGTTGTTATCGTCACCAGCTTTAATCAGCACACCATAACCAGCCGTGCTATGAGTGTTAGTAAATTCTGCTAGGTATGCGCTACTCGCTGATCCATAAACATGGAATTTTCTAGTTGGCGTAATTCCTATACCGACGCTACCGTTATTTAATATTGTTACGGCTGTTGTGCCAGCATTACTTCCTACCCTAAGTCTAATAGATTGATTTTGATATGCAGCAATATCTAAAGCATGACTAGAACCAGATCCCTGTACTCCCATGAAAGCGTACAGGCTGCTGCCTTTCATTAACTCGAGACCAACTGAACTTGCCCCTTGAATAGTTACGGCGTTACTCCACGAACCAGCGTTTGGACTAGCTGTTCCTACGCCAACAGCGCCTCCACTAAGAATAACCATTTTATATCCAGTCAATGAACCAGTAGCGAACTTCATGTCCCCTTGGTACGCTGCCATGACTAGACCATAACCATCAGTACCGTCAGTAGAATATATAGCCGCCGTATCAGTTCCGTCGTATTCTTTAAATTGAACTGCGCCAGCTCTACTGTTATCAGCTGATCCTCTTAATAAAATAGTAGGAACTCCTGTGCCAAATGAAGCCCAAGTTGTATCTGCTCTTCCAGCATAGAACCCATAAGCTCCAGAGGATTTTATAGCTCCCGCTACTTCTAGTTTTTGATCTGGGGCTACCTCCCCGATGCCGACATTACCATCCCCTTGAACCATTAGTTGGGTGCTACCATTATGTTGGATTTCAAATAATTTACTTGCAGTCTTAAAATCTCCACTAGTAGTTCCTGATCCATCGTACTGATAAAAATACCACCTTAACAGAGGCTCCGTAGCACTAGAATTTAAATTAACAAATCTATATAAATGAGCATTATCATTTACTTCTGTGCAATGAGTAAATATATTTGTAGATTTTGGTCGGGCAAAAAAGCTATAAGAAGCTCTATTTAAAATATCAAAACTAGTAGTAGCATTATAAGCAGTTAATGCATTTGTAGTCCACGCACTATCTACTAGATTCAATATACTTAAAGCTCTACTAGATGTACCACTAGAGCCTGTGCCATCTGGACTTAAGGTTGTTTCGCCGTCTTCTATTCTTGCGCCGCCACCATTTACATGTAATTTATAAGATGGACTTACAGTGCCTATACCAACACTGCCACTAAAATAACTCTTAAGACCCGTTACATATAAAGCGTGGTTTGTTCCTGACGCTGGGCCATTTATTAAAACTGTATCTCTAGTAGTCCCAAGAGTTTGAAGTTGATGATCAGCAGTTCCAGCCCAACTCCCAGCCCCTAATACACTCCCAGCATTCCAAGATAAAATACCTCCTCCTAAATCCATCAATGTCCGAGAAGAACCATCAGTAAATTTAAAAGTACCCCCCGAAGAAGCCGAGTTGCTAACATGCAATTTTGCAGCTGGAACATTTGTTCCTATGCCAACATTACCCGCTTCAGTCAAATGCATAATCGAAACATCTGTTCCGCTAGTATTTAAGTGTCCTAAGCTGAGTACGTTATCAACTCCTTTAGATCCTATATATCCTACGTAAGCATTATTTCCAGCTCCTTCGCTGTTAGCATAGTGTCTAAAATATAAAAGCTTGTCCTGATTTACCTCTCCATTAATGTAAACATGAGTCGCTTGAGCAGCTTCTGTATTAATATCCAGTTTGCCTTGAGGGGAGTTAGTTCCTATACCTACATTCCCTCCTGTATCTATACTTAAATTTGTAGAAGCGAAAGAATTACTGAAGCCAAGTGACATTATATCAGCAGAAGCATCTAGACCTACATAGACAGTATCAGTATCATCTGAAATAGATATCAAAGCATCGTTATCAGTAGATTTAAAACGTGCTATCTCGTTAGTGGTTCCTGCGTCAACAGTTAGTTTATAGTCAGGACTATTTGTTCCTATGCCAAAATTAGCTCCATTATTAATGTATGAAGTAGTATTAGCAAAAAGACCTACTTTAGCTGTTCCTGCATTATATATCTCAAGGCCACCCTGATCTGCAGCAGAACCGCTAGTCCCTTGACGAGTTAATGCCGCCACTAAATAATCATCACTCTCTAGTAGAATTCTTTTTCCGTCACCTTTAGACTTGATGTCGCCTGCAACATGAAGTTTTGTAGATGCGCCAGTTGTGCCTATGCCGACATTACCGTCTCCTTTTACAGTAAAACGGTCTGTTCCGTTTTGCGACAATGCTCGCAGAATATACTCATCACTACTATTTGATCCACCTTTTATATACAAGCCGGAGCCAGAGACTGAACCAGCGCCTCCATGATTCGGAAATTCACTAGTTTGGGTTGTTAAGTTAAGACTACCCCCTGTAAATATACTTTTTGTATTATTATATTCTGCAAGTACTTCTGATGCGGATAATGCTTTACCGTACCAAAATCTATGTATAGATATATCACCATTAAAAAATGAACTATTACCTGACATAATAGTCCAATTTGAACCGGATGTTATCGTTCCGCCGGGGCGATTGCTGGATGATACAGCTTGTGATGCTCCGTCAACGTAAATCCTAAGTTTACTTGAATCTGCAACGTATACTACATGATGCCAATTACCATCATTATATGTGCTGGATGTTCTAGCTAATATTTCCGTACCTGAAGAATTCCTTTCCCAGAAATCCAACTTACCACCGTTAGTCCCATCTCCTAGGCCTCTCATGCCAACCATAAAGTATGGGTTGCCGCCGTTATAGTCAGTAGCAAGAGGTTTTGTAAAATTAAACGAACTTTGACTTACGTCTATTTTAACCCAAAATTCTAATGTATATTCTTTGTTACTATTAAGATTAAAACTTCTACCCGTCGTTATATTATCGTTAGTACCATCAAATGATAATTCACTCCGATCACCCGTAGAATATGTGGCTCCGTTTATTGTAGAGTTATACCCATTAGCCGTTAGATCAGCTAATGTACTCCCAGATCCAGAATAACTACCATTGTTTAAGTTATAATTATATTCTAAATCGGTTGTAACAGTTGGTGGTGTATTAACGCCGTATCTAGCAACTCCTTTTGTAATTCTTAATTCATCAATATAACCGGTACTTAGAAAAGATGTATTATAATAACCACCGATTACCAAATTTTCACCTCCTACATCACCGTTAGCTGTCCCGTCTGCGACTTGCGTACCATTAACAAATATTCTTACTGTACCACTACTTCTTGTAACTACAATATTATCCCAACTATCTGCTGTCAATACCCCAGATGATGAAG
>Ga0160423_10004191_pt1 | contig 11885 bp, 14 predicted proteins | sample CRUFie14St8metaG_FD_108191 | JGI IMG/M metagenome (GOLD analysis project Ga0160423, IMG submission 108191) | Marine microbial communities from the Costa Rica Dome - CRUD Field 142mm St8 metaG | ecosystem: Environmental > Aquatic > Marine > Oceanic > Photic zone | place: Costa Rica: the Eastern... | reverse complement strand
TGGCGGCAACACTAGCGATAATAAGGCCAGCAAAGAGACATCTAGCAAGCAAAGACTGGGAGACGATAATGAAAGAAGTTTGGGTCAAACCAACAAACGGTGAATATTATTTTAAAAAAGCACACGCTGTTTCTTATGCAATGGCGTGTGTAGTACACATGAACTTATTGTGCGAGCAGGTTAAGTCTTAATCTTTTTTATTAATTGAACGTTTTTACGTTTAACTCTTTTAATTGACATATTATTTAAATTAACTGTAGGTCCTACACTTACTTTAACATCTTTACTATTCATAGTCATTATACAATACTTAAATGGTTCTACTTCTTTACGTAAGAATATATTAATAGGTATAAGTCTATTTGATTCCCACCACCAAATTTCTCCCAATTCTAGTAACGCCTTTTGCTCCTTAGGAGAGCGTAAGTCTGTATAGACATACATAGATGTTACATATTGGTCTTGATTTATTATTATTCCAACATATTCTTGTCCGCCGTATTGTACGACACTAATGAATGGAAAATTTGATTCTATGTCTTTTGTTAGCATGTTTTCCTATAAATACAATATGCAATTAATACCTAGATATTTAGTCAATAACAGAACCACAGTCGTAGTAAACGACACAGGGTTCATAACGGAGTATAGACCAGTGTACAGTAGAAATTTAAAAGTTTACAGGGGCATTGATAACAAAATAGAATTTAAAATAGTCAATGCAGATCAAAAACCTATATCGCTTACTAGCAAGACAATAAAGTTAGTAGCGTTTGATGAAAGCAATAATCAAGTGCTTGATGAAACAGGAACTAACCATAGCACAATAAAAGGACTTACGACAATAACAGTAAGTGAAAATGATTTGTTAAGTGTAAAAGATCAGTTCTTGAAATATTCAATCCATGTTGAAGATGCTAACCAAAACAAAACTATTACATACTCAAATGTACACTTTGACAACAACGGAGTGATGCAAGTTCTTAGCGATGCATTCCCAGGAGCAAAAGACAGCAAAAGTGTAACTACGTTTACAGAAGATACTGGAGAAACAGGTGTAGATGATAGTGTTTGGCATAGTGAAAGCATAAGTGCTGAACCAGGTATTAATGGTAATGAAGCGGTACACACTGCGGCAATCTATACAGATAGTTATGTAGGAGATGTAAAAGTACAAGTAACACTAGACAATGATATAGGTGTTAGTACTAACTGGGCTGATGTTGCTTCTGTAACTCTAAACAATGAAACTACTCCAGTACCTGTAAATTTTGTAGGTGTATTTAATTACGTAAGATTTGAAGCATCTGCTAATCCAGCAAACAAAATATCAAAGATATTGGTTAGAAACTAGTTGACAAACCACTAGATCTACGCTATAATACTAGTATGAGTGTAGTAGCCGAGACAGTTCTGACATATCTGCCGCCTAAGCGAAAAACCACGCCTAGTGGCTGGACTTCATTCAACGCTCCGTGTTGCCATCATAACGGTCATTCAGCAGACAAAAGAAATAGAGGTGGACTTATTTCTAATCCAGATGGTGGTGTAAGTTATCATTGTTTCAATTGCGGATTCAAGGCCAGTTGGCAACCCGGACGTAACTTCTCACACAAACTGCGTAAACTTCTACAATGGATGGGAGCACCTGATGATGTAATCAATAAGGTAGCATTTGATGTTATGAGAGAGAATGAAGGAGTTAATGTAAAAGAACATATTGCAAAACTTCCTACATTCAATACAGTGCCATTACCAGATGATGCTGTAAAAATAGCAGACATAAAAAACTTTGATCAGTATAGTTTGGCTATACTTGAATATATGTCTAAGCGTAATCTTAATTTAGATGATACAGATTATTATTGGTCATCTAGTTTAGGATATAGAGACAGACTTATTATACCATTTTACTATGAAGATAGAATTGTAGGCTGGACTGGAAGAAGTATAATTGATGATAAAAAGCCAAGGTATCTCACAGAAGTACAGCCTGGCTTTGTTTATGGATTAGATGAACAAGGACCTAATAAGATCTTTTGTATAGTTGTTGAAGGACAACTTGATGCTATACATATTGATGGATGTGCATTAGGTGGAAGTGAGATTGCAGATCAACAAGCCATGCTTTTGAATAGATTACAAAAACAAATTATAGTTGTACCTGATAGAGACAAAGCAGGTAGCAAACTAGTAGAAGAATCTATTGAACAAGGTTGGTGCGTTAGTATGCCTGAATGGAGCCAGGATATTAGTGATGTTGGTGATGCTGTTAGTAAATACGGTAGACTCTATACATTATACAGCATTGTAAATGCGGCTAATGAGAGTCCACTTAAAATTAGATTGAGAGCAAAGAAATGGTTTATGTAAGAAAATTTATAGCGTGGCTTTGTACTCCTTACACTAGATATAAGGAAAATAAAGCATTTAAGAAACGTATGGAAGAACTTAAGAAAAGAGATCCTTTCATATACAAATAAGAAAGATAGGTGAAAACTTGATGACAGAAATAACTAAAGGTATTTTTAATGCCTTCAAGGATAGAATGGACGAGAGTTTGTTACTTGCAGTAATATTTTTTATAGGGCATATTATAATCGCAATGATTGTAGTAAGTGCTATAACAGGAGCAAGTATATGGGAAGCAGGATTAGTTGCTTTGGTAGAACCTGCTGTTAATTCAGTTTGGTTCTTTGTTTTACATAAACTTTGGAAGAAATTCAATACATGAAAATAACATGGGGAATGGTAGGAAATAGCCATGACGCAAGCCTTGCAGTTTTTAACACTCATGTTGCAGGCTTGACAGATCATTATAAAACAGATTTACTCTGGGCTAGTCTTGCAAAAGATTTTTCTGACGTACCCCATGACCCTAATCCAAATTGGACACAACTAGAAGTAGCACGTCAAAGTTTTGGACCGCCACATAAAATTATTTGGTATGAGCGTCCATTCTTAAAAACACTACGTCAATGGCGTGCCGGTCAGGGTTGGCTTTGGAAAGAAAATAATATAAAAGAATATCTAGCACGTTGGGATATTAATCATCCTATAGAGTATACCCAACACCATTTATCACATGCGGCCTATGCTTACTACACTCAGCCGTACGATGACTGTGCAGTAATTTGCCTAGATAGCATAGGAGAGTTTGAGACCCTAACTATTTGGCACGGCAGAAAGAATAAATTAAAACAAATTTATAGTCAAGGGTATCCACATAGCCTTGGTTTATTTTATAGTGCAATGACTCAACGTATGGGGTTAACTCCGCAACGTGATGAATATAAGGTTAGCCAATGGGCTAAGAAAGGTGACCCTAAACGTTTAATTAAAATTATGCGTGAAGAATTGATAGACGTCAATCATGATAAACGTAACCCCCAAGAGATACGTATGCGTGAAAACTTACATAGAGGTTGTATGTGGTGGAGGCCTGAACTTAAATCAAAACAAGACATGTATGATATAGCGGCCGCAACACAAACACTGTTTGAATATGCTGTAAGTATACTAAGCATATATGCAAAACTACATACAGGTTCAAACAACGTAGCATTTTCTGGAGGAGGAGCATTGAATAAAGATGCTATAGACAAAATTAGAAACCAATGGGATACAGTATACGTACCGCAAAATCCAGGAGACCCTGGTAGTTGTATTGGTGCAGTGTTAGCAAAAACAAAACAAAAAATAGTACTTGACAAACAGTGGTATCAGAAAGTATAATATAACTATGGCTACAAGACAAAACACAGATTATGGATATGATATACAAAAGGTATATCTTGAAATGATGATGACAGATGCTGAAACATTTGTTCGTTGTCAAGCAGTATTTGATCCAAAAACTTTTGATAGACGTTTACAAGATACTGCAAAGTTTTTAAATGATTATGTTGTAGAACACAACGCTATGCCTACATTTGATATAGTAAATGCGGCAACAGATGCAAACTTAAAACATCCAGGCGAATTAATGGAGAACCATTATGATTGGTTGCTACAAGACTTTGAAACATTTAGTAGACACAAGGCACTAGAAGCGGCGATACTGAAAGGAGCAGACTTGCTTGAAAAAGGCGAGTATGGTCCAGTTGAAGATTTAGTTAAGAATGCTGTGCAGATTGGATTGCAGAAAGACTTAGGTACAGACTATTGGAAAGACCCTCGAGGTAGACTAGAAGGCATCAAAGATAAAAACGGACAGATTAGTACAGGCTGGCCAGGATTAGATAAGAAACTATTTGGTGGATTCAACAGAGGTGAACTGAATATTTTTGCAGGCGGATCAGGGTCTGGTAAGAGTTTGTTCTTGGCTAACTTAGGTGTTAACTGGGCGTTAGCAGGATTGAACGTTGTATACTTAACATTTGAACTTAGTGAAGCACTTGTTAGTATGCGTGTTGATAGTATGACTACTGATATTCCAAGTAGAGATATTTTTAAAAGTATCGACGATGTTGAAATGAAAGTTAAAATGATTGGCAAGAAGTCTGGAGCATTCCAAGTAAAGTATATGCCAACAGGTAAGAATGCAAATGACATTAGAAGTTTCTTAAAAGAATATGAAATTAAAACAGGTAAAAAAGTAGATGTATTGCTTGTAGATTACTTAGACTTAATGAGTCCTATTGCGGCTAAGATTAGTGCAGAGAACTTGTTTGTTAAAGACAAGTATGTATCAGAAGAACTACGTAACTTGGCTATGGAACTAAACACAATCTTTGTTACAGCATCGCAGTTAAACAGAAGTAGTGTAGAAGAAATAGAATTTGATCACTCGCATATTAGTGGTGGTATATCTAAAATTAATACAGCAGATAATCTAATTGGTATCTTTACAAGTAGAGCAATGCGTGAACGTGGCAGATATCAGATACAACTTATGAAAACTAGAAGTAGTTCAGGTGTAGGACAAAAGATTGATTTAGAGTTTGATGTTGATAGTTTGCGTATACGTGACTTAGGCGAAGATGAAGAATATCAAGAGTTTCAAAAACGTAAATCAACAGTGTTTGATCAAATTAAAAGAGGCAGTGGACAACCTATCGATAGTGATGGCAATGTAGATCCAACTGAAGGCGATACTGTAGGTAAAATCAAAGCAGAAGCCGATTCAACAAAACTAAAACAGTTTCTCAATAATTTAGGAGAGGACTAAATCACTTTGCTAAATACTCTTGTGCAATGTAGCACACTAGGCATACAAAGACAAGCAAGAGGCTAAAATGGCAACAGATTTAGAAAACATACAAAGGCTACTCGATAGATTCAAAAGGCCTGTCCCACCCGGACCCGAATATCAAACTCGATTGGCAGAAGAATTTGAACTTATTCTTAACCAACGTTTCACTGATTACTTCCTTCAAATTTGTGACATCATTGACCTAACCACAGACCTTACTCATATGACAAGAGGATCTGCTGGTTCAAGTCTGGTATGCTATTTGTTGGGGATTACAGATGTAGACCCTATACAATGGAGAATACCTGTGGCACGGTTCATGAACCCTTTAAGGGACGACCTGCCAGATGTTGACATAGACTTTGAACATCATCGACAGACGCAAGTCATGGAAAGAATATTCAAAAAATGGCCAGGTAAGACTGCTCGGCTGAGCAACTACGTCACCTATAAAGAAAAGTCCGCAAGACGTGAAGCGGCTAAACGTTTAGGTGCTACAGGTAATCTTCCACGTAACTTTACTTACGAATCAGTAGGTGTAAATGCTAATGAAGCAAAACGTATTGAACGTAAGTTAATGGGAAAGAAAAGAGCAATATCAAAACACTGTGGAGGCATCGTAATGTTCACTAGGCAATTACCTAAAAGTTTAATATCACAAGACAACCAAATACTACTAGACAAATATGAAGTTGAAGACCTTGAACATCTCAAGGTAGACATACTAGCAAACAGAGGACTATCTCAACTGCTAGAAATAGACCCAGACACTCCTTTGGCGTCTTATCCGCACACAGATGCACGTACAAGTGCATTGCTATCAAGAGGCGATGTGTTGGGTGTAACCCAAGGAGAATCTCCTGCTATGCGTAGACTGTTCCGTGCAATACAACCTACGTCAATGCAAGACTGTGTATTTGCAACAGCAATGATTAGACCTGTAGCAATGAGTGGCAGACAAAAGGCCGCTATGTTTCAAGACTGGTCACAAGAAACTGTTCAAGACTCTGTAGTGTTTGAAGATGATGCTATAGATATTATAAGTAATATCATCGGTGTAGACATGTACGAAGCCGATATGTATAGGAGGGCATTTGCAAAAAAGAATGATGAAAAGATTTTGGAATTTGTTGAAAGGCTCGGAAACAATCCGCGTAAGCAAGAGGCTATGGCGGCACTTCAAGAACTATCAGGATTCGGCCTTTGTAGGGCTCATGCAGTCAACCTCGGAAGACTCATCTGGGCACTCGCGTACCAAAAGGCGCACAACCCAGAAGCGTTCTGGAGGGCGAACCTAAAACATTGTCAAGGCTCATACAAGCAATGGGTCTATCAATGTGAAGCACATCGCAAAGGTATTGAAACTAAACCTGGATGGTGGCAAAAAGGATTCATACCAGGCTGTGGTGTAAGAGCAAATTATTTAGAACGTGTAGAATTTGCAGGCGTTATTGCAAACGGTCGTGTATTCCGTGGACGTAATAATCGCTATGTAACATTCCTTACACTAGGTACAAACTATGGCGAATACATAGATGTAACCATACAAAGACCATTTGCATATAGAGATGGTGACGTTGTAGCAGGTTCAGGAATGGTCAAGCATTCCAATAACTCTGACTACATACATGTAACAGATCAAAAACTATACACTATAGGAGATTGGCTAAAGCGTGTTAACGAAACTAGAAACACTTGAACAGGTTTATGCTTTATGTAAAGATGATCCTGTGCGTCCGCATCTGCCCGCTGAATGGCGTATACGTTCAGGCAGAGAAGTATATGCATTGAAAGAAAATGACGATATTGTTGCTGTGATATGTGTTGCTTATATGGATGAAGTTCCTAAATCCGAAAGAGATATGAAATGGCCAGGACTTGACGTAGCAGTATTCTATACAGTATGGAGTTATAAAAAAGGTGCTGGCAGAAAGATAGTTTTAGAAGTTGCAAAACATATTAAAAAAGTACATACCAATATTAAAAGATTTGTTACCCTAAGTCCATTAACAGAAATGGCAGAAAGATTCCATTTGCGTAACGGTGCAACGCTATTAGCAAAACATCAATATGCACAAAATTTTGAGTATAAGATATGATTGATTTAAAAATAACAGAAGTAGAACACTATACAGATAAACTGTTTCGTATACGAACAGAACGTCCTCGAACATATAGATTCACAGCAGGTGAGTTTGTTATGATTGGATTAGAAGACACTCCCAAGAGAGCGTATAGTTTTACAAGTGGACCATACGATGAGTTTTTAGAATTTTATAGTATTAAAGTACCTGATGGTCCTCTTACAAGTAAACTACAAAAAGTTAAAGTTGGTGACACGTTACAAGTGGGCGACAAACCTACAGGAACATTAACACTTGCAAATTTAGAACTAGGGGGAGACTTATGGATGCTCGCTACCGGCACAGGCATTGCACCTTTTATTTCGTTGTTGAGAGATCCTACAACATTTGATCATTTCAAACGTGTGCATGTTGTATGGAGTGTAAGATACAAAGAGGAACTTGAAGCATATCATAATTTTTTAAAAGAGTCAAACATACATTACATTCCTACTATTACACGAGGTGATAGTTATCCATTTCAGAACAAGCGTATAAATGAATTACTACATGAAGGTAAATTAGGAATACGCACTGGTAGATTAGATTATGAAAATACCAAAGTGATGATATGCGGCAACCTAGACTTCAACGTTACTATTGCAAATTATTTCTTGACACGAGAATGGGAAGAAGGCAACAGCAAGACAGCAGGAGCATTTGTACAAGAGAAGGCGTTTGTAGAAAGATGAGTGTATACGTATACGGAGATAGTTATGCAGTTAGTTTGCAAGCAGACTGGCAATGGTATAAACAAATTGCAAAACATTTTAAAACAGATTGTTATGCCAGTGCAGACTTTGGTGTGGCTAATGAATGGATCTGTATGCAGATATACGAAGACCTTGTAAAAAGGAAACACAAGCAAGGTGACAAGATATATGTGGTAATGACAGCAGGCACACGACATTGGTTCTTGTGGGATCATCCTAATGTTAGCAATTATGAAAACATGCGTAACATACCTTTGGATCATTTTGGTATAACAAAAGATCAAGTAAACGCAGTAGAACAATACTACAAGCATATACAAAGTGGATTCATTGATGCATGGAGATATGATGCAACTACCACATGGTTGAATCATTATGCAAAACGTTTTGCAGATATTGGTGTTGACATGTATATACTACAAGGATTTGCCAATGCAACTGATGTACTGCCTGTGGGTACAATTGAAATCAAAGGCAATCTTTTCAATACAGTGTGCGAAGGTGAATTCAAAAGCCAAAAGGCCATGGACGAATACTATGAATTGCCTATACCAGATCAACGTATAAATCACATGTTAAAAGACAATCACAAGGTACTAGCAGATGCATTGATTGCTAACAAATCGTTTGATCTAGCAGAACTAGATTGGCACAAAGGACTGTTGAGTGTAAGCACAAGCGGCATGTTGAAAGACCAACTGTCACCAGTGCCCTTAAGATAAATAATACTATAATAAGGAGAGTTTAATGTCATCAGGAAGATTTGGAGCAGAAGATCTAATCGCAAACCTTGCTCAAAGTATAGCACAAGGAACCACAGATAGATATATTGCTTGTTCAATCAGTCTATGCAATAGAAACAATCAGCCAGTAAAAGTAGGCATTGCAATCACAGACGCCGCAAACACAATCGCTAACGATGAATACATTGACAAAGACGTTGAACTTTTACCTTCAACTGTGATTGAACGCACAGGTATTGCAATCAAACAGGGTCAGTATATAACTGTTATTGCTGATGGTGCAAGAGTCAGTGCATCGGCATGGGGTGTTGCCGCAGGAGATCCGGTAAACGTTACACCCATACCAAGTGCATCAGGCTTTTCAGAATCAGTAGCAGGCAACCTAACAGGACTAGGAGCAGGTATCACTGTAACAGGTAATGCATACAATGGAGGTCCTGCACTTTCATTTGATGGATCAACTACTGCGTTTTACGAAAAACGTTTTAGTTCACCACTGAATGCATCAACAAATAGATGGTCAATGGAAATGATCTTTAAACCCAATGCAAGCATGTTTACACTTGGTTCAGAAGACAAAGGGTTTGTAGCACACGTTGGAGCAGTAGAAAACTCAACAGGTGCAGAACTTCTTACATATTCTGTAGAAACATTTATTAATTCGTCAGACTTTAAAACACTGGGCATTAGAAAAGGTACAGGTGCTGGTGGCGGAAACTGGACTAGTTCCGCACAGAATCTAGGAACAGAACAAGACGATTGGATCTACATCAAAACTTGGTACAACGGTACTAGTTGGCAAAAATATGTTTACAACATTGATACTAGCACTGTTATGAACAGTGGTGGAGGCGTAACTCCAGAAGCAGGTGATCACGTAGGCTTTGTAATGGGTAAACCACAGTTTGGTGATGCACAATTATTTTCAAATGGTAACGCTATAAGTTTCCAAGGACAAATTGCTATGATGCGTATAACCGGCAACGGCGGCATCAACAGTACTCCTTCTAGTGTGCCAAACTATACGTCAGCAGACAAAACCGGCGACGATTTAATATTCTTTGTGAAGAACAGTTAACCAAAGAATAAATACTTGTAAGATGGCAACAGAAACATTTACATTAACACTAGACTCAATTGGTAACAACATTAGTGTAACAATCAATGACACTAGTCAAACACCAGGTTACAACATCACAGTTGGACATTCCTATTCAAGTGCATACACACTGTCAGGCACAGACAGAAACGGCACAGTATCAGGCAACAATCAACCTGTCAATCTCAACACGTTTGATACTGTGAATTTTATTGTGAATGCATCAGGACATCCATTCTATATCAAAACTGCACAACAAATAGGCATAGGCAATCTAGCCTCAGGTGTAACAAACAATGGTGCTACCAATGGCACTGTGAGTTGGACACCCGTTGCGGCAGGAACTTACTATTACATCTGTAGATACCATGGCGGTATGACTGGTGTGATCACAGTCAGTTAATCCATATATTCGATATTACCACTCACAACAACTCTTCTAGCATCTGTTGAATAGTAGGGTGTGACTGAGTGCATCATTTCACCTGGGAACACAATTATTTCTCTTTCCCATGAACGATCAACTTCCAGCACGTTGGGCGTGATACGACCCAGTGCGTCTGTGTAGTGGAATTGGAATGAAGCAGTTTCTCTGCCGGACTTGCCACGTGCTTTGCGCCATGCAAGTTCTTCTGCTTGTGTGAAAGGAACTTCCAACCACAGAGCAAATGACAGCAGTCCCACATGAGTGTGAGCCGCAAAGTATTCACCCTGTTGTTGTAGATTGCACCAAGCAGTGCCTAGACCCATTGGACGTGATTCATATGAAAAGTGCATGTCCTCGCAGTACTTTTGGCACATGGGACCAAGTATGTTTGACAGTTCGTCCTTGGCTGGCTGATGTGTGATTTCATACTCTCGTTCAATAACACCCACATGTGAATGATCAATGGTTTCTGTTGAGTCATCGATCCTATCAATCCATGCTCTTAGTTCTTTGATTTGAAATTCCTCAACTGTGGATCTTACATAGCCGAGGTTGGGAAACTGTACACTCTCCATATGTATACTTACCAAGGTCGCATGCCAACCAGCCACGAAGTGGTCCTGCGCCAGAAAAGCCGCGAAGCGGTACACGCAGATTCTACTAGGCGCGAAGCGTTTTCGCAGAAAAAACAGGAGGGATCTCGCTTGGCAGTATCACTGTAGTAAACTGGCCTATATACTGTGTTTCTACTGTATCGCTGTTGTAGATATATTGCAATCCGCTGTAATTGGCATTAAACACTGTTTTAATAAAAGATGAGTCTTATTTGCAGTTCGTTGAAGTATATCATGTCGTATTTGTGTGTAACTGCGTAGCACACCGTGTCGACTGCTAAGAGGGGTTGTTGTTGTCGTATATAACAAACAGCAGAGCAACTGTTAGTGCAAGGAATAATAGTTCTATTGGTATGTACATAGACAGTACTTAGTCTATTTCGTGTACAGTATACAACGGATCGTTTGACAGCAACAACAATGCATATGTTCTATCACGCTTGGATTCAAACTCTAGTGTGTGCGAATTTGACTGTGTTGTGTGTATGTTGCGTACATATAGTTCAATACCTTTGGCATGTGTTATACATTCTTTGAACTCTCGTGCAGTGCCAGGTTCGAACTGAAGTTTGAGTTTATACACTTTGTCTGTTATCATTACACTGTATATACTGTATACAATACTGTAGAGGCGCTGTTTGTGGCTGTGGACAACTCAATGTAGTGTGGTGTACAGTGTGTGTCCACTGTCTCATACTGCTTGCATGTGTCGTATGTGAAGTATCCTGTGTTGCGGTCTGTTACAGCAACACCATTGACTACAGTGACTAGTAAGAATAGATACAGCATACAGTACTTACCCGAAATGGGTCCTACAGTCAAAAAAATACACCGCGTAAAAAATTAGGGTGAAGTACTTACAGATTCGAGGTGGTGATTCTGCATCACCCCATTTTTAAATAGTGGAGGATTAAGGGCTGTGCTAAGTGTTTGAAATATTTGTATTATATACCCCGACCCCTCGAAAATTTT
>Ga0160423_10004190_pt1 | contig 11889 bp, 14 predicted proteins | sample CRUFie14St8metaG_FD_108191 | JGI IMG/M metagenome (GOLD analysis project Ga0160423, IMG submission 108191) | Marine microbial communities from the Costa Rica Dome - CRUD Field 142mm St8 metaG | ecosystem: Environmental > Aquatic > Marine > Oceanic > Photic zone | place: Costa Rica: the Eastern... | reverse complement strand
TCGCCAATTTTCAAGTAGGAGTTTCATTTTCTATTCTCCAATAAAATTTTCTATAGTGGCACCGCACTGCTTGCCTATTCCAAAAAATCCATTCATCTGCGGTAACCTGTCGGAATAAGAATAAATCCGATGTTCCCCGTCCACGACAGAAATTTTCCACCGACCTTCATCACAATAATTTCCCTCATGATCAGACAGCACAAAGATAGGGGGCAGAGTCTCTTGGCTTTCCAATTCCTCACTCCGATACCTTTCTGGATTAAATGGTCTCGTTTTCGGAAGATTATCAGAAATGAACTTGACATTATACCATGTGTAATCGCTCATACTTGAACCCCAAAAAAGTATCCCAACATCGCCACCCGCCAAGACCAACTCTTCCTTGACTCTCTGGGGATCAATTGGATTGGGATCAAATGAGGCAACAACTTTAGGAAACCTAAGTCGGTCTCGCCAATTTTCAAGTATTAGTTTCACCTTAGCAGGTCTCTGGTATTAAAAAGTAATACCCATTCTTTGTAAAATCAGCCCTGTTTTTGATTTCAACATCTCCGTCACCGCCTGCGCCGGTACCCATAAAGCCGGGGAAAGCAGTCACAAGAGACAAGACTGGCTTACCAGATGCAGTGCCAATTACTGGAGCTATGACTGTAAGGCGATCCGTTACTTGTCCCGGATTTTGACCTTCTTTTTTAATTTTAATCATAGTTCCGTCTTTCATCTTATAGTCTTCAAGTTCAGCTATCTCTTCAGCAGATGACTTTACTAATCGTTCCATTCCTAACTGAGAGACACCAGAAGACACTGCCAATACTTTACCAGCTTCGGGCGGCATTTCTTTTACAATCTTCAATATTGCTTCCTTGACCACACTATCATCTACCAAAAATAATGAACCGGGGAAACACTTGTCTCTGTGTCTCTCGGCAATATGTGATACACCTGACATAAGAAAGTATCTGTCTCCCATGTCGTAAATTGTATCTGGTGTGGCATTAATTTTTCCCTTGAGGTACTGATTTCCATCTATAATTGCTTGTATCTCTTTGTAGGGAACTTCAGCTTCCTTAATATATCCTCGCCAATTTTCAAGTATTAGTTTCATTTTCTATTCTCCGGTAATTTTGATTCCAGAAATGAAATAAGAGATTTCACATCAGAACCGAGTGGTGGGTGTGTATCTGGAACGAAAGCGTGTAGTGCCTGCCCTATAGATGATAGGAAAAGGCGAGAACTCAAAGCCAAAGCATGTCGGCAATGAGTTAAGTAAGTTTCGTTAATGTCTTTTAGGTGTCCCATAACTTATATAATTAGTTTGTTTTGGTTAATAAGTTTATTAATTTTGAGGCGTAGCTGTCAGGCTCCTCGCTGAATTCTTTTATTATTTCTTCTGGTGTATCATAGCGAAACTCAAACCGAGGATCTTCTTCATAATAGTTCGTAGCATCTGGAATTATTTCTCTTTGTGTTGCTTCAATCTTTGGGGAGTAATATCGATAAACCTCTGGGTTGTTCACGTCTCGACCGTTTCGAGCACCCCTAATCCCTGCATCTTTCATCATCTGCAATATTTTAAACCTTGCCATTGTATCAGAGTACTCGAAATCATTTATTTGCTCTTCGTCTAAAAATGATACCGCGACAAGATCCTTTCTAATTCTTCCTGACGCTTGATTTCCAAATCTGTCGGATGGGTAAAAGATGACCTGTCTGACGAAATTGTCTTCGGTCTTAAACATATCATGGTCATGCTCCATGCCAGAACGAACATCAAACCAGTCCAAAACTCGTGATTTTCCAACTTTCTTTTCCTTTATCAGCGGAAGTCCGTAGACCCCAGTGTCATTGAAAATTATTAACTTATTAAACTCAAACCTACCAAGCCTAGAATTATGAGTGGAAACTTTCAAAAGGTTATCTCTGATATTTAAACTTTGAGATTTATTTCCCATTGGCAATAAGCCAGAGACACCAAGAATAAAATTTAGTTTCTCCTGCGTCTGAAGCAAGTTTTGTGTCTCGAATACGGACAATCCTTCTTTAAACACATCAAACCTAAAGGGATCATCAAAGTCTCGATAAATACAAGGAAAGTTATTATAATAAGCATACAGTTTAGCATTAATGCCACCTCCAATCACAATGTTGTTGTATTGATATATATGCTTATCTAATCTCAAAACACCACTTACTTTATTTAAAAGTCATAAGCTCTCGTTCTATGAAAAATTTAGCTCTCTGCAAATTACCTTTTCGATCTTCTTCTGTTTCGTCTTTGCCAGAAAGAAGCAGAGACTTCAGCGCGATTGAAAGAGTTAAAGGAAGTCCGTGATCCTTTGTTACTTTTTCTAAATCTATTTTTAATTTATCAGGCTGACCCATCTTTTACTTCTTTAATGATTCTGTTTATTTTGCCTTCTATGAGCAGATTTCCCTTAGTGGGTACTGGGGATTCCAGCAAAGGCTCTCTGTTACTTAGCTCTTCTTGAATCATTTCCTTAATCATGTTCAAAAATTGTTTATTAATTTTCATTTTAGTCTTCCTCTAAAATCCCTAAGACGTGATTTTCCAGTACTAAATAGTTAGTTCCCGAACCAAAATCCACTTCTTCAATCATATGATTAAGTACTACAGCATATTTTCCTTCAGCTATCGGAGGTCGAACTGATGGAGCAACAGATATGATTCTTACTTTTTCATAACGATTCTCGCTTTTAAACGATCCCTCCGGTAAGGCTATCAACGATTCTACTTGGCTATCTTCTTCAGTAAGACGCTCAACTAATAAATAACGATTACAAGGTTTAAACATTATAACTCCTCTGAATTTTCTTTGCCACGGAGGGCTTCTAGGTATTCTGCTGGCATCTCACAAGCACCGCCAGCGCAGGCTGAGTCTTGCTGAAAGTCAATATTATCTTCTTCTTCGCACAAAGTTGTCCAATCAACATCTTTGTATTCTTTACTTAACTTTTCCCACATCTTCAAATTATAAATGTCTTTCAAGCAGTAAGTCATCTTTCTGACATCCCCGTCAAAGTGGCTGTCTGCAAATTTAATTGCGGCAGTAATCCACTCTCTTTTTATCCAGCTTGCTTGTTGAATAGGTTCTCCGATACCCAGCAAGCAATCGCTGGCGGCCCATAGGTTACCGTCAAATGCTTCAAGACCTTTTTCGATAATACCAGAGGCAAAGAACGCGCCGCTTCCATATTCTCTAAGAATGTCAGTCTCATAAGGTACGGCACAGAAAGGTGCCTGTGGATAATCCTTGTCGCCAGAGTTAGGAATCAGAGAAATACCAGCAAAGTATTTTCTGTTCTGGTAAATGTAATCTTCGATCAGATCCCACTCATCTTGGCGAACATGGATAGTATTAGATACGTTATGGCTCAACCAAGGCTGCGTGCAAAGATCTTTGTTTGTGCCATAGCGAACCCAATTTTGTTGGGTCAACTTTACACTCTCCAATAAATCGGAAGCATTAATTTGATTTTTTGTCTTGGCACCGACTGGTACTTCACATAAAAACGTGATAACCTCTGTGACCCCGTTTGGATCCCAAACAGATGTCTCCACTGCTCTAGGGTTAGTTTTCTTAAAATGCTGAACTGGGTTCTCTTGAACGTTAGCCTGTACTCTGCGGAAATATCTTTTTGCGTGATGAGGATGAATTCCGCTGGCTGTGCCGAGGATACAGCTTGTTGATCCTGCTGGCTTTACACAAGTTGTTCTAGCTGCTGGGTTAATAGAGATAATAGAAGCGATCTCTTTATTAATATCTTTGACAATCTTAGCACCATTACGCTGAATCTGTGGATCGAAAAGGACATCTGGATTATCCATCATTCCCGTAATGGAAACACCCAACAAAGCCTCGCGTCTCGTAATCCTTTCCGTGGTCTCACCAACGTAAGGAAAGCTAGTGTAAGCAGCTTGCAATGTACCAACAATAGCAGCAGCCTTACAAGCTGCATAAAAGTTTTCTTCCGTGTTGGCTTTCTTACCGTTAATCTCTGCTAGGTTGCAGAACTGCCATCCAGACTTACCTGTCTCGTCATCTACTGGATACAAACCAATTTCAACGCAAGGATTAAAGCCCATCTCTGTGCTGTCTGCCCAAACAAAACCCGGTTCTCCAAATTCCTTAACCCAAGACATTAATTGATTAAATGTTTTCTTAGTCGTCTTGTCTCGTACTAAGAGAGCACTGTTGTTCGACCTACCCCTTTGAGGATTTTCGATAAACCAATTACCTGTCTTAGCCTTAGCCATTTCTTCATCATCCGGAGAAAACAAAGCAATTGTAGCGGAACGGCGTACACCGCCAGAGATAACAGCATCAGCAGCGTGCATAATAATATCATATACGTCAATTGCCCGAAGTCGAACACGAACGTTGTCCTGCAATACGTTTTCAAATATCTCTGTGATTTTCTCAATGGATCGCATGAGACCACCGGGACCGGGTGCTTTTGCTCCTGATGAAAGTGGTGCGCCTGCGGGTCTAATTTGTGAATAATCAAACTCTACCTTTTCACCGATGTACTCGTCAAATTCAACAATGCCTCCCATGTAGCTGGCAATCAAAACTCCGATAGCATCAGCCCAGCCTTCAATAGTATCAGGAACCACGTAAGTCTTTGGAACAATAGCGTTTCTTCGTGCAACGAGGGGAAGCTGATTAACGTGATGAGTCTGAACAGAAAAACCAATACCACAGCCACAAAGAAGTAAGTACATAAGTTCTTGAAAAGCACGAGCACGATTGATGTGACCAAAGCCACAGTTGTAAACACGAGCGTTGTGTTTGAAAATTGGCTCGCCTCCAAACTGCAAAATTCTTTGAGATCCCAAGATCTCCTTTTTTAAGACTGCTTGTTCTGCAAAATCAATATGTTCCATAACGTCTGGGTAATCTTTAAAATATTCCCTATGCATTGAGAAGACTCGATCAACTTGCTCTTTCCAAGTTTCTCTTCTCTGCTTCTCTGGTAAGTATCTCGCGTATTTAGCGATTCTTGTGTATTCCTGTAGGCTGTTAATTGACATATTATTTCCCCTTCCCTTTATTATTCTTTTTGTATAATGTAGCGATTTTCATCTCTTGACGCTTCTTTGCGTCTCTCTGAACTTCACCGATTGTTTCTCCGGTGTTTGGCAACACTTTAATTGTAATGTTGTTTGTACTCATAAAAATTGGATATATTAACCCGTCAGGGCCATTTCTATTCTTTGCAATAAAAATTCTCCCTTGGTTATTCAACTTGTCCTCTGCCGTTCTGGATATCGAAAAAATAAAATCTGCTACAAAACATTTGTTAAAAGCCTCCGAAATAGATTCCATTGTGATTACTTCTGCGTTTAAACCAGAACGGTTCGTCTGACTAGCTGTCCATAGACAACATTGAAATTCTTGCGCCAAACCGCGAAGCTGTTCATAAATAGTTTCTAATTCGTGTCTTTTCTCTCTTAATCCAGAAGTTGGTCGTAAAAGATCTGCGTAATCAACAATAATGACATCGGGCTTGAAACCTCTCTTAATAACTTTTTCTAAATGATTCTTCAAAGTTACGGGGGATGCAGACTTTGTTGGGAATTCTTTGACAATCAATTTTCCCTCAAGACCCTCAATCTTTTCATAGATTTCTTCTTTGAACGTTTTTAGATCTCCGAGGGGCACATTTGTAATACAGCTATCAAATCGAGAACCGACAACCGTGTCTGATAACTCTAATGTATAATAGATTACATTTTTACCTGCAATCAGGGCTTTTGCCCCAAGGTGGACAAGTGCCATACTCTTACCGGCACCCGTTGGAGCGATAACAACACCAAGCTCACCTGTACCCAAACCTTGATGTGTAATCGCATCGATCTGTTCCCAGCCTGTGGCTACTGGATTTCGCGCCTTGAATAAGAATCTTTGTTCAAAGTCTTTGATGTAATCATGACCAAAGTTAGAATCAGAACCTAATTTTAGTGCCTCATTAATTACATCAGAAATCTGATCAAACGAATGACTCTCCAAGAGTTTGACAGACTTTAACATCGCCTCTTTTAGTTTTTGTTTTCGACAGAAATCAAGCGAAGTTGTTTTGATATATTCTGTATCTTCCGGCTCACACTTTGAGATTCGAGCGTAGAAATCACGAATCATTGTTTGAACTGATTCTAATTCATCAGAGATTTCGGTACGAAGAATAGACTTCATAATTTGTTCTGAAGGGTGTACAGAATATTTATCTCGATAGTTTTGAACCAACTTGACAAATGATTGCAAGTAATTCAATTCTAAAAAGTTAATATCCAACACTTCAAATATTTGATCTGCGAATGGTCGATCAATCAAAATCATATGACATAGATTTTCTTGAAATTCCCTTCCGTATTGACTAAAGCCTTCTTTAGACATCTAACCTCCGAATTATTATTATAATACTAAAGCATTACTTTGTCAAGGTTTATTTACTACAAATTTTCTTGCAGATGCCAAATAGATCATCCATGCTCCATTCTGCAAATCCATCAACTTTTATTCTTTTTAGAATCTCTGTCTTGTTGAACTCTGGAGTAAAATCGTCTAATGATGCCTGTACTTTCATTTTGGTCTGCACCGAGATGGCTGGTGCGTACAATTGCATGATTTTGTAATTCTCTTGGATAACATCAGCATTTTCCAGAATAGATGAAAAAGCTTTCAGCCCTGTGTTATCATTTTTACAATGTTCATACAGATCGTCAAATGTTACTGATTCCTCTTTAGAAAAGAATTCTAACTTGTTGGCAATCGTCTTTAGTCCGACACCTCGAACACCTTTAAGATTGTCTGACGAATCTCCTGCGATTGCACGAGCCATAGCAAAGTTTGTAGGATGAATACCAAACTCCTCTAAGATACGAGGTTTGTTGACAAACTTCTTTTGAATGGGCCGATAAACCACTGTCTCATCATCGCAAAGCTGAAAGAAGTCTTTGTCGCTCGACACAATAATCTTTTGCCATCCTTTATATTTGTGATTTTGGACAACAAAAGAGATTAGATCATCTGCCTCAATACCATCACTAACAAGCTGGATGCATGGTAGGAAGTTTAGCATTTCCATCAAACGCATCTGTTGCCATACTTTGTTTTGTAGTTCTTGACTTTCTGTAAGATTTTTTACGTTTCTGTTCAGACGAATAGGCTTACGACCAGCTTTATAATTCTTATTAACCAGCTTTCTCTTTTGAGATCCACCTGCACCATCCCAAGTGATTACGATCTCGTCGGGTCGCATCTCTCGACACAACTTTTGTAAAATTTTAACAAAACCCTGATATCCACCGATGGGATCACCCGTCACTGTAGAAATTGTAGGATCAACAATGTAAGCTCTGAAATACGCATTTAGAGCATCAATAACCATTAGTCTCTTCATTTTTAACCTCTAGAAACATAATAGCAGCTTTTTACGAGTTTGTCAAGGTTTTTTTACTGCTCTTTCAACCATTATGTTTATGTATTGAGCCATGATAGCTTGTCGTTCATCTTCTGACTTGGCGTTATGCCAGTTCCAAGCAAATGTCTTTTCCATGTCTCCGGTCTGTTTTCTAACTCCACCAGCCTCTTTCTCGAATATCTCAAGCTGTTCTTCTGTAGGCGGAGGAAGTTCGATGCCAAGGTCCATAGCAATCTGCTGGAGCGCGAAAAGATTATCTTTCTCTGCGGCCTCTGTGGCTTTTAAAAAGATATTTTCTCTGTGAGATCTTTCTTGTTCCGATAACTTGACCAATTTATCTGGATGAGTCATCGAAACGATCTTCTTGTGAAGAAATTTTACTTCTTTGCTGATATTCTTTTTGTCGAGTTCATATATCTTTTCGTTCTCGACTTCGCCAGAGTCTTGCTGTGTAGGTTCTGGCACATTATCTTCTGGAAATAAAATTTCATATAATTTTAATTCTTTTGAAGCATTTAAGAATTCTTCTTGGAATGTTCTGGTTGCATCGTTCATGATGCGCTGATGATACTCAAGATCAGCATATAAAAACTTCAGCTCGAAGAGAAGCTTGTGGTGCCTCATCTTGAGTATTTCATCATCATCCATACATACAATTAGTTTTCTTCTTCTTCAGAGTCATAGAAATCTGATGCAGACCCTTGTCTTTTATCAAACTTCATAATTACCTCTTCGTCCATGATCTGATAGACTCGTTGGCGGAACTTTTCATCCTGCATCTTTTCGACCCACTTAGCAGCTTGAAACTTTTCTGTTGTTCCATCTTCAAACACCATAGTGTACCATGCGCCTGATCGAATAATGTTCTCGGAAGAACTTACAGCATCGAATAGAGATTCATCATCTTGAATCGCTACAGTGTTTCCACCCCATAAGATTCTAAAATTGCAATTTCTACCTGCTGTTCCGAAACGAGACTTCTCCAGTTTCACTTTGACCTCTGAGCCAATCCGGAAGCCATTGTCATCCAAAACGAAACTTGCTTTGGCTTTGCGACCTGTCAACCAGATTCGAAGAGAGTAGGCATATGCCATAGCTTTTCCACCGGGGGTAACGTATGGGGTTGTCATAGCCTCTGCTGCGATTCGAGTGATATTAGTTTTTAACTGATTCAAAACAAGGAGGGTTGCGTTCGCATTTGCAATTGGAATAGCCAACTTGGACATAGCTCGCGCTAAGATTCGGGCTTTCATAGCCATCTGTGACATTGGATCAAAGCTACCCTCTACCTCGCTGATTGCTGGTGTAAGTGCTAGAGAGTCCCAAATAAACAACATCTGATTCTCTGATGCCAACAAATCTTCGATTGTCTCTAAAACAAACTCTACAGATTGAGCTTGCACGTATAGAAGATTATTTAAATTACAGCCTGCATTTACTAAGAATGAAGGATCAATAGCAGACTCCGAATCAAAGTAAACCACGTCCATGCCCATTTTTTGAGCGTTGGCTGCGATTTGTGCAGCCATATAAGATTTTCCTGTTGCTTCAAGACCTGCAATTTCAGATACCTTGCCAACGGGGATGCCTGCATACTGCCCTCGGCAAATAATAGAATCAAGCCAACGAGAGCCAGTAGGAATCCACTGGGTAACCTCTGTTGGGTTTGCACTATTTAAATCGTGAGCAACTTCAATGCCCGCTTTTTTGTTAATCATTTTTCTCATATCATCCATGGATAGCTTTCCAGCAGATGATTTTGCTTTCTTTGTCATGTAATTCTCCTTTTAAATTTAAGATAAAATGTTTTTAATTTCAATAGCAGTTGTATCGTCGTCCAAATCAAGTGGCGAACGTTCCAGCCTTCCTTTTGCTTTTACCGCCACCGTAAAGCTTGTTCTACTATTCGGTCCCATACTTGGCTTTAATCTAAATCTGACGTAGCCAGATAAGCCCGAATCTGAAAAGAGTGGGGCTTTAAGTTTTGTTGCGGCCGCACTTGTTAGGGCATACATTCCAGCTCTTCTTATTTGAATGTATTCATCACCCTTCAATGCATAATATTTAGAAATGTTTATAAAATCGAAAGGTATTTTAAGATCTGTCTTGCCATTAAACCATTGTGACTGTAGTTCTCTTTTAAGCTCTCCTGTCGTTTCGCTTGGCTTCAAAGCTACAATTTCTCCAGCCTTGTTACGACCGTATCTTGGGTCACCAAAGTCGCCGTTTGGATCGCCTTGACCGGGAAACCAACAGTTTTCATTTAGATAATCTTTTAGGATGCTGTCAAAAATTGGCTGATAAATCTCTGCCTTTTCAACAAATGATTTTGTTTTTTTAGTTTCCCATGTATTTGCATTGGGGTTATACTTTAAAGTAAATTGACCAAAATCAGCAGAAATTGCTGTTTTCACTTCAATTTTAAGAGTTCCGCGATTACCAGATATTGTAAGATCCGAACCGTGTCCTGTCCCAGCACTTTCGGCATCAAGCCCAAGCCTTCTAAATTTCTCTGCGAGGGCTTCTTCATAGTCCATGCCGGAACGTGCTGGAGATGTGGATCTCGATTTTGGCTTGAAATAAATGTATACATTTCCTCCAGAATGATCCTTCAATTCTAATCTGCCCATTGTACCATAATTAGGGCTAGTATTATGCGTGTATCCCTTTGGTGCTAAAACATCAGATATCTTAGATAGTGATTCTTGTCGATCATCGTGTAAAACTTTAATAGCGTTTTTGTTAACAGAATAATCATATCCCAAAGATTTGATAGCTTCTATCGCGTCTTCAAAGTTTTGAGCAGTCTGCTCACTTAAGAATTCTTGCCACTTATTGAATGTTTCTCTTGACATTGTTTATCCTATAATGATTACTTCAGATGAAGAACCCATCTTTTTTGTTTCGTAATTCTTTAAATGGCTTCTGATAGACTTAATAACCTCTTTTGGTAATTTGTTTTTTTTACTAAGGCTGTTGTATTTTTCTAGTTTGTTTGCTGTCTCTTCTAAGATCTCACGTCGAACAAGCTCTTCATCTGTATACATGTTTTTCATTCCATATGCCCATGCTGCTGGGATTATTTTATAATTAGAATACTTTTCTCTTACATATTCACAGTCATTGTATGACAGAACCCACCCTGTACGATTTGAAATGGAGTCGTATAGTCCATCGTGATCAAAAGTAAAGTGAGTGTCACCTTTATTTCCATATAACTTCTCTCTTGATTTACCCAGATAATAGGGAGGATCAAGATATAAGAAAGCATCTGGATGTTTTGCAATCGATTCTTTAAAGTCCATTCTCCGAACAAATATATTAGGCTCTTCGAAGTCTCTAATTCTATCGATTGAACTGTCTGTGAATCTTGCGTAAGAAGCCCTTTTAGAAAATCCGCCGGATAAAGTCTCTCCAGAAAAGCTAGAACGATTAATCGCATAAACTTTAGCAGCCAAGTCAAAACTAAACTGTGGATTATCCTTTGCCAGTTCTGCTCTTATTTCATCTCGAAACTCCTTGAATAGCTCTGGTGGTAGACCTTTTTTGATTTCGATCTTTCCTTTGTGGCTGTATTCTTTCTGAACTCGATATGAATCAGCAAGAGTTGCTAGTCGTTCGGGATCTTCCAAAAGTGCTTCCCAAAACCAAACAAGGGGAGCAAAGATGTCATACCCGTACACCTTTGTTCCCCGTTCGGCCACTGCTAATTCAATCGACCCTCCGCCAAGAAAGGGAGAGCAAAGCTCTCCACAGTCTTCGGGAATGAGAGGGAGGATATGTTTGACGGCTCTTGATTTACCGCCGGGATAGCGTAGTGGTGTTTTCATAAGACTAGCCCTCTGATTTATTAAATTGAATAACTTTGCTTTCTGTAGCTTCGGTAAGTTCAATTTCGTGCTCTTCTTTTGCCTTTTGTTGATTTGCCCAATCGGGATCCCATTCGGCGCGTGACATTACCTTATTTTCATTTATGCCTATTTCTTGTCCAAGTACCAATATATGATCAAAAGGATTGTAAGGAAGTTTTAAGATTTCTTCAAAAACTCCATTGATTGATTTACGAACTTTTTCTCTGTTAGCCGCTTTGGAGTGCCAGATACTAATAAATTCGCCATCAGGGTGATGTGCTTTATATAACATAGCTTCTCCGATTGATTTAGCAAGATTACCTTGAGAGGGATCTCTAGAAATGACCTTCTTATTGGAATTATTTGTTATAAGACCCTCTTCGCCGTGGGCAGCTAACCATGCGCCACTAGGAATAATATCCTCTGATATGTTTGCCTTAATCGCAGTGTGACGATCTACTGTCGTGTTGTATCTTTTTATATTATTGTCACTGGCTTGTCGATTATTTAAAATTTCAGTAAGCCAATTATTGACTGTAGACCTAGCTCTGTTATTCCCACACATTCGTAAAATAATGCCTACGATATTTTCTCT
>Ga0160423_10004189_pt1 | contig 11890 bp, 9 predicted proteins | sample CRUFie14St8metaG_FD_108191 | JGI IMG/M metagenome (GOLD analysis project Ga0160423, IMG submission 108191) | Marine microbial communities from the Costa Rica Dome - CRUD Field 142mm St8 metaG | ecosystem: Environmental > Aquatic > Marine > Oceanic > Photic zone | place: Costa Rica: the Eastern... | reverse complement strand
TGCGGCTGCGGCTGCGGCTGCGGCTGCGGCTGCGGCTGCGGCTGCGGCTGCTTCCGCACGGCGTTTGTAATCAAGGTAGTCTTCTGCAAGCCGGGGCAAATCAATAATTACGTCGTCGTGTAGAAATGCATATTCGTCCTCGATCAAAGTTGACATTTCTCCTGGAAAGAATCTCCGATTAGCCGAATCTCTTGCCGAAGCTGCCACACAAATCAACTCGTCTTCTTTCATTACCCGGGTGAGGGTCCAGTACCTCGTAGCGATGCCCGAGGCGGCAAACGTTTTTTCCAAAAACGCGGACGAGTTGTCCAATCTGAGGTAATAATCATCCACCCCTCTCCGCTGCTCCAGCGACAGTTCATCGTACTTTAAAGCGAGCACAAGATCGCGTTTGCCCTGGCGAATCAATGTAAACAAAAACATCAGTTCAGTTGCGTATGGGATGGTGTCAACACCATCAGCTTGTTCTCGAATCTTCAAAAGTAAGTTGCTTACAGCAGAATTCAAATCGGCATCAAACGTTTCCCGTTGTAGGAGTAGTGCCAAAACGGGATCACCATCATCTGTTTCCGTTCCATCATGGTCATACAAAGCATATTTATATGTTTTTAAGAATAAATCATCCGTAAATAGCTCTTCTTCGAATCCCATGTTTCCAAGTTTGATAAGTGCATCCACAAATTGAAATTTGGCCTTAAATTGGTTGTAATAAAAACGTTTCCAGTATATTCCTGGAGCATGCAGGAAAATTTTGTCTGTTTGAATATTTGTGTATTGAAGAGCAATTTGTTCCTTTACGTATGGACTCAATTTGTCGAAACCACTTGCCAACGCAATCATAAGGCTTGGTTTGAAATGAATTAAAGTATAATGAGGTGAAGGACATAACTGAGGAAGGTTGTTTCGGTAATATTTTTCCAATCTTTTTTGCGTCAAACGACCGTTTCGAACCGTCTCACGAAAAAAAATAAAAAGGTGAGCCAACAATTCACCCGTTATAAATTCACTTGTTTTATCTTCCTGCTCAATCTTCATTGCAAGCTCAGCAGTATAACGGACAAGAAGGCGATATTTCCTTGTTCGGCCTTTGTTCGATAAAACCATATTGATGGTATCTAGGTTTGTGTAATAATCCCTCTTATATATTCGGCGATCAGCAAGAGGTCGAGCATCTTAGAACGACAATCTTTTTTGGATTCCGATATCATCCCTCAAAGGATTTTCCTCCGATTCTTGACGCGCTTCCTCGGCCGCTGCCGTAGCTACTTGCGCAGCTCTCTGAAGTTCTTCGTTTCCTGGATCGTCCGCAGCCGCTGCAACAGCCGCATCCCTATCATCGGCCGTTTCAAACTTCTTTTTCATTAATTTTTTTGCTTCAGATGCCTGTTCAACCGCGTTAACAACATCGATTCCATCGGCTGTCTTCTTTGGGGTCGACTGACTGGCCGCTCTCATTTCCCCAATTCTATTCGCAATTTTCAACAAATCATCTGGGTAAAAATCTGCAACATTTGTCAATTTCGCGATTTCGTTTCTGAGGCCCTCCGCGTTAACGTCGTCACCGGTGTCACCGAGAAAAGCCTGTACGGCCTCGTTGTTGCGTTTTTCTGCTGCAATATTCTGTAATTCAAAAGCGTCCGGTTCAAGAAAGGCGCAGTACATATTTATCATAAGGTCGTTGGAAGGGAACCTGCCATCAAACTCGGCTATGTAACACAAGTGATACGCACTTAACGCATTTAATTCTGGGTTTTCATTATCTTCACACATTTTTTCAAATAAATCAACTACTTTGGTTTTATCGTCGTCGGAGTCCAATTTCCCGGCAAACTCTGCAATAACGGGAAAGGCCCCAAATTGACGAATAGTATCCAGTGCTTGCAAACATTTAGACTGCTCTTGCGTTGATATTATCTTTTGCAAAACTTTTGTTAGCAATTCTGGATCGGGGGCAAATTGTAGGTCCAATTTTTCTAGCAAGGACGCGGCGGCGACTTGTTCATTAATTTCTCCGTTGTCAAATTGTTTTAGTACGGAACAAGCACAAACATAAAAATTTAAGAACATGTCTTTTTCGGTATATTGCTCGAATCGCTCCTTTATTTTATTGAACTTTTCGGGTTTGTTGCCCTCAAAATCCAAAAGAGCTTTAATGTTTGTATATTTTTCTTTGTAATTACTTGGTTTATTTCTAATAAAATGAAGGTCTGTAACATACTCTTCGATCAACCTGTCCTTAAACGGTTCCAGCGATTCAAAATGATTCATAAAAAATTCATGCATCGGAGTGTTAAATTCGATGTCCTCTGCATATTCACTAAAAATATCGCAAATTTTTTCAGGAGTTAAAAGTGGCGGCGCTTTTATTGGAGTACCATACATCCTTCTTAGCTCTAAACATGTATTTACTGCTTCAAACACGGCTTCAGCATACTCCATCAAATTTTGTTTTTGTAGAATTACGTCCGAAGAAAACTGGCTTGCTATGTGCACAAGCAGCTGCGCCTTTTGTTCCGCTAAAAGTTCTTCCATTGCGCTCGCGTCTATTATGCACATCGCCCTAAATAATGCAACGCAATGCAAGCGCTACCCTGAACGGTCCATTCAGTTCTGGACAAACAAACCCGGAATGTCCGGTCCAAAATAGACCTTGGTGTTGTTTGAGATCGATTGGTATCGCACGACTTCAATGTACTCCGGGGTATGCAAGAGGGCGTTGCCTTTGGCCTGCATTTCGGCTTCGTACAGCTTGGCGTCGACCTGCGAGCGCGCCCGCGCGAGCGTGGTGTTGTCTTCGATCGCGGAGATGGTCTGCTTCGACCGCTGCTCGATGATCTGGGCGTCGGTACGGATCTTGGCCACCATCGCCTCCTTTTCCGCCTCAATCTGTGCGCGCTTGCGGGCCGTCTCCGCCTCCGTCACCACGACCTTCTGGTGCTGCACCTCGATCAGGAGCTTGGTCCGCTCGGCCTCCATGCGAACGTAGTTGGCCAGGATCTCATCAGGGATCTGGGGCTTGGTAACCCGGACCGCCATGATCGTGATGCCAGGAGCCAGCTCCCGCGTGTGGTTCTGCAAAGTGTCGATGAGGTGCTCGTCGATCGTGTCGAAGAGGTCGACATAGATCTCCTGCAGCGTATGCGACGAGCAGAACTCGTTCACCGCGTGGTGAATATTGTTGAAGATGAGCGGCTGATCATACTCGACCGTAAACTTCTGAACGGTGGGCCACACGTGCTCTTTCGACAGTTGGTTGACCACTTCGATCCGATCAAAGTACACGACCACGCCGGATTTCGTACCGCAAGGTACGTCCGTCACGTTGTCCGTTTGCATCGTGACCTGGACTTGCTTCATGGAGTCGACAAACGGGTACCTATGCATGTGCACACCCGGTTCGGCCATTTCTTCGAGCAAGCGTCCGGCTCGGTAGGTCACGCCAACATATCCTTCTTCAACTACGAACACTGTAGCCATGGCGTACCACATAAGGGCGCAGTAGGCGATGGTGGTAAGCATGTCTGGGTTCATGGTGTCGATGTAGAGGTGTTGTGTGGAGCGCAAAGCCAGCGCTGCTGTATTACGTACGCTTTCGCAGCGCAATCAACACTTTCGCTCCTGGTCCCCCAGCTGGGATTACTTAGCTGTTGATTATAAGCACGTATTTAACACAACAACACACACACTTATTCATACCTCAACGATGACATCTCCTGTCACGCACGCGATCGAACAAGGTGTACCAAAAGACTGCGCGGTCGAACTGGCCGCAGGCCATTCGCCGAATCCCATCCACGACGGCCAACCACTCCTGCTGCGGGCGCTTGCTTTGGGCGCCAAAGGGAACGGCCGTGACATGGCCCCCTTTTTGTACATGCTCGCAGCGGCGGGGGCCACACTTGCGCTGACGACGCAAACGGAAGTGGAAAGGTACTACCGGCTGCTGGCAATGACCCGAGACGTTCCGCTGATGAAGACGCTGACGAAACTGTGGGGCCTGCCAGAGCCAGCAATCAAGAATGGCCTGTGTTTCCAGACGGTGTGGAGCGCGGCGTGCGGACCGGCTGCGGTGCACGAAATCGTGGGCCGCTTTGCTGAGCTGCGAACACTAACGCCGGCGACGCGCGAGTGGTGGAACTGCATCCACCCCGGCCAGCGAGCGCGTTTATTAGCGGCAGCGCGGTGCATGAGCCGGAGCAAAATCCCACCCGAGCTGGTCAGGCTGATTGTGTATTTTTCCCCGGTCGACACCGTCTTCATCCAATAAAAATGGCTATATAAGAACGCGCCCGCAGCCCAGGCAGGGTACGGTAACGAATATGCTGTCCCCGATTGTGATTGGCTTTTACACGGGAACTGCAATCTGGCTCGTGTTGAAATACCGCTACCTGCTGAACAGCGCCGCAGGGAACAAAGCATTCGACTGGCGGGTCGGCGGCGAGCTGGCCAACGCCGTCGCAATAGGATTCTCTGTCGCGGTAGCGCCGTACCTCCCGGTGGTCGACGACACTGCGTGGTGCCCCGATATCTCCATTCCGCCGCTATCGTCGGCGGCGGTGCTCATTGCGGCGCTCGGGCCGCTCTTTGATCCGGCGCAGATCCACTTCAGCGCGGCCGTGTGCGCTGCGGCGATCACGGCGGCTTATCTCGGGCTGGGCAGCTGCTGGGGGCTGACATCGATCATTGCAACTACCGGCGTGATAGTGACACTCATTCGCATCGCCGAAAAGCGGTCGGGCTAAGCTCTATAGTGAAACCAAATTACAAGTATTAGAATGCGGGGCTGTATACTCTAACGTGACGCAGTTGTAGGGTCCCCCGCCGCTTCCCGCTTCAGATATTGCTTTCGCTTTGCCAAGCAGGCCGCGATTCTCCTTTTCTCAATGTATAGCAGTTTTTTCGCCTCTCTGAAGTCAATCTGTCGATGAGCCGCAACTACGTGCGTCAAGTTGATAAACGCCGTCGATTTCACCTTCATGGCATTCATGTCTTCCATTGTGACGTGATACTCCGGCGGCAAGAGCCTTTTCAGGCTTGCGGGTCTATCGGGCGTTCGAGCTCTGAACGCCCTCTTTCTCGGGGGTTGCACCGTTGGCCGTATCGAGGCAACGCTGCTCAGCGTCAATATATCAGTCCACGCATCACCGCTCAGATCCTCTATCGGCTTGTTGCGGTCGATGACAAGTGAGACCTTGCCCGTCGCGATGTTCGGCAAAGGCGCCGCGCTCGAGGACACCGGCTCGGGAAACTCCAACTCCAATTGAAATTCAGCGGGTAGGTCCGGCAGCTCCTCGAGCGACGGAAGCGGCGGGATCGGAGGAGCGCGAGGATCACACACATCGTACAACGGCGTCGCCATGACTGTGCACTCGCAACGCCACAATGGGGGACCAGGAGCCTGATAGGGCGTGGTACAGGGTTGCTGCTGGAAGTTGAAGCGAGGTTGTGTGCTCTAGTGACTTCTTTCAAGGTTTGTTTCAAACCGCAACGTAAGCATGAGACTCAGCAAAACACCAACATCCCAAAGCGGAAACGCTAATCCCGGGTTGAAAGATTCCGACCGGTCTAAATACGCTACTATAAGGGACCAGGAGCCTAATACAGGCCTTGCGAGTTGCGCAGCGCTGTCAACCGTTGATCCAGAGCGTCGATGCTCCGCAGCGCCTCGCGCAGGAGCAGCTCAATGGATCGCATCCCCTCGGGCGACCCGACTCGGCACAAATCAACGATAATGTGCTTCACGTGCGTCTCCGCTTCGCCGACGAGCTTGTCAACAATGTTTTTCGCCTCGCGGCCCGCCAAAATCCCGTTGACGCGGTCGATTTCGGACCTGATTGCGCTCGCCATTCTAGAACTCCACGACGGTCCGCTCGCAGCCAAAAACGACAGGGTATCGGCGTACCCCATGGTATCCGCGGTGTCAACCACCCTGCCGACGTCCTTATCCGACAGCGCCGTCTCCACCAAGCCGTTCTTGCCCGGAACCACCGAAACGCTCAAACGCAGCGTCGGATGCTCCAAAAGCACGCAGAACGTCGACGAAAACGGGTCAGCCCCTGTATCTACGGAAGCACCCGTGCCGACCACCGCCAACCTCAACCGCCGCGCCGCAGCGACGGCCTGGTTTTGACCTTGATGTGAAGGCATTGCCGGGCCGCACCCCGTATCACGAAATGCCGGGTCTGTCCACCAGTTATTCTTGAAGGCCACAGTTCATCAATAAGCAAATTCAGCAAATTAATCGCTTTGTTAGCTTTATTTTGAACCGGTTCTAAAAGCTTATCCGCCAATCGTCTGGAATAATACCTCATGGTACGGCGTAAAAGCGCAATCGACGCGATCGTATATATAACCCCAAATTAAGAGTTCAGCAAAATGTGAATTATGCCAAGTTGACAAAGTCAAGAAGTGCAGACGCAGCATAAGCTGACACTTTTACTGCTGGCTCTTGTGCGGTAATATTTTCACACAATCATCGGCTTCAAACACCCTCACCCGCCGTGAACGGTCACCATGAAGACCGAAGACGAAATCAAGGCGTCGTTGGCGGCCGCCCGCGACCGCGAGGAACATCTTAAGCACATGTATGATCATTACCGCAACGCGTACGTACAAACGTCCCACACGAGCTGGTGTCTCGAGCTTGAGCTCAAGGCCTACCCACGCAAGCTTTATTGGAGCAAGGTGACACCGCGTCCGTGGCCGATGGAAATCCTTAGGTTGATCACCGAGTACGGCGGCATTGCCGAGAAGCTGTACCTCCGTGGCCGGCCATCTGACCGAAAGCTGCTTCAGCCGCGGACGTTGGCGGCCCTGCACATTAAGCACTTGCTCCAGTCAGCCGCCGTCTTCCGGTACGTAGGTGAACTCCGTTACTGGCTGAAGCTCAACTCGATCACCGTGTCTCACGAGCGCCCCAAGTGGAAGCGTTACGTGAGCAAGCCGTCGTTGAAGGAAATGGCCACGCTGTTTCGCAGCCCTCGCTTTGTGGTCGGCGGCATGGTTCTGACGCTGCTGGGCGAAAACGGAATTATCGAGGTGCAAGTCGGGCCAGAGTGCGAGGACATGTTGTTTAGGGTGAAATGGCTCTCCAATCTTTCAAACGCCCCCCTTTCTATTTTGGGCGACAGAATCATTGTGGCCTACAAGCCTCTGCGGTCGGACGTGCACGTTTGTTTCGGTGGCCGCGGCAGAATGAAGCGCCTCGTGAAAGCTTACAAAGCCCAGTGACACCGTGTAATATTTTTAATAGAACAAAGTGGTTCATGATCGATCGAATGGCACGGGGGAGCTAGGCGGCGATCCCTCCGGCGAATCGGGGGAGTAACCCAGCTCCGGCCACGAGAGCGATTTCGGCGCCAGTGGATCGCCTCTCTCGTGGGCGCGTTTCATCTGGGCGAGTTCAAACGCTAACAGTTGTAGAACGAGGTGGAATTCAGCTTGAACCTCTGGCGGCGAGACCGCATATTGGGCGACAAACACTGCTAATTCAGGATGTTCAATGCAACCGGGAGTTCTCATGTTGGATGGGGTTTATTTGTGCGCTTTGTTCCGGGGCGCTCCGGTTTGCGTTCTCGTTGGCATTGATCAACACCTTCGCTCTTGGTCCCCCACGTGGGCGTTTTTTTGCCGACTGTGCAGCCCTGAGCCGAAGTGGTTTGAATCGAGGTGCGCATGCCATTTGCGTGCAGGCCTGCCTTGTTTACCCGTACTCATGGCTAACCCAATTTTGATTGGGCGAGGCAGCTCTGCGAGCGTGTACACTCATCAGAGACGGAACGGTACACTCATCGTGGAGAAAAAATATAATGACAAGTGTAGCGATGAGTTTTATGCGGAGAGCGAGCGCGAACAGCTGCGCGACACACACTTTGCGTTGACTACGGCCCGGTTGACGATGGTTGACGATTTTTGGCTGCGCGACAACAAGCAATTGATGCGGTGGAAAGGCCCGACCCTCGAACAGCACGGCGGGTTTAGCCTGCTTCAGCTGCAACATCTCGGACAGTTTATAAATACGACCACCGAAGAGATGCAAGCGATTGGCATTGCGATGCCCGACTGGAAGCCGTCGAACATATGCTCTGCTAACTGCATCGGGCTACACTACGAGAACATCTGTAAAAAGCACGCGCGCGATGCGGTCGACACGTACCTAGTGGGTGTGGTGCAGAAGCTCACGGCTGCGATGCACAAGCACTTTGCAGGACGGTTGTTCTCGATTGAGCACCGGATTTCGACAGTCCACGTTCACGTTGACATCTTAGTGGACGCCGCGACGGCAGAACTTATGATGGATCGTCGGCCGTTGCTTTGTGAAGTGCTTTTCTGCGGTGTTTCCCCCACGGTGTCTTTGCGAACCCAATATTCGATGATTGACTTCAACGCCATGTACATTATGGACAAGGCAACAACATACCCGCTGTTACCGGGACGCGGCACCTTTTGCCCCTTCGGCCGGAACATTGAGTGTGTGTTTGATGATCGATTGACTATGCAGTACGGCACGTGGTTCGCAGCAGCGCTGTGTATGGCCTGGGCGCGGCTGCGATGCTGGGATGCACCCGAAATGACCCCCGCCATTGCAAAGTACATTCAGCTTGCCTGCACGACCGAAAGTTATTTCCAGCCAAGTAGCAAGGAGCAATTTTTGCAGCAGCACATGATTGTGCAAAACGCAAACAAGTTTGATGGCGGCGTGATGTTGCCGTCGCCGCATCCGGTGGTCGAGCACTTGGCCATCAACTTGGTGGGCTTCGACTAGCGGCTTTGGATCGATTACAGCGCTGTCAAGTGGACGAGATAGTGGGTGCGAACGATTCGGCACGCGTTTTTGGCATATGGGAGGGAGGCAACGTGCTCCGGGAGCCGCATGCGGTGATCTGCAACGGCCGCCAGCTGCGGACACTCTAACAGCAACCTCCACACCGCGTCTAGTCGGCCGTGCTCGGCGGCAACGTGCAGCAGTGTTTCCCCACGCTCGTTTCGCAAATGGAGCCAGTCTGCGTTCCGCAAGGTGTGCCCACTTTTTACTTGCGCAAAAATACAAGGCTCCATTGCAACGCCGTGCTTTTTGCGAGCGCACGCAGATATAGCCTTTTTTCGCTAGCTGAGCCATCCCGTTACAATGCGTGGGCAAAACAATTGCACGCTACCTGGTTTGTGCTCTTGTTCATGTCGTACGGTTCATCTTGAACTTCAAGGCGGTACATTTTTCCTTCGAATGACACCACGGCGTTTTCCGGATATTTGTCCAGCCACAGCGGTTTGGATTCGTGGGGTCCGCACTCGCCGTTGGGCTGGACAATCTGTATCGATACTTGGTATTCTATCCGGGTGTCGGGGTTGTTCGGCATGTTGCACAGTGATATTGTGAGTAGAAACGTTAGTGCGGCTGGGGTTTATCGGTGCGTAATCAACACTTCCGCTCCTGGTCCCCCGTGTGGGCTTACTTGTGCGCACCCAGCAACAGCGCTACAAACACATATCTACAAACGCGGCCTGATAACGATCTCTGCCATCAGCAAGATACTTTCGCATTATGCTTTCAAATCCTGCTGCACGCGGATCTGCTTGGTTGAATATTTTTTCATCCTCAGCTGCCAGGATGTGACGTCTCATGCTAATCTCGCTCCATGGTCCGGACGGCATGTCTCGGTTTGGCCCGCCGAGACCGTATGAGCGGCGATACATTTCAACATCGCGTTTCTGGCGGTTGGTTGCTAAGTCGTAATGCTCGGAAGTCACCGTAGCGTCGTCTCTCCCAAAAAAATGCGTGTACCGCACCGCTAAGCGACGAACGAATTCGGACAACGCATACCCGATCCCAGGGTGATCACTTTGGCCGCGAAAAGTCTTGAAGCATTTTACAAAGTGTTGTATAAAAGGAGGCGCACTAGTTTGCTCTTCGAATATCCCTTGCTTGTTATAAAAACATAAGTCGGAAAAATAATTTACCAAAGAATCGTGCATCCAGCGGCAATCCATCAATGTGCACTCCAACTCAAACAGGGACCACGTTTGACACCACCCTCCCGGATCCAATCCTTCTGGGTACGGAAACGGATATTTGGGAAGAAGCAATTCTCGGATTCGAAGCTCTATGTACTGCAAAGAGCTAACGTTTGGGTCGTTTATTGTCACTTTGCCCGTTTTAGGGTTGCGTTGCAAAAACAACGCGTGCCCTGGATCATGCATGGCCAGCACGTTTAAATTATACAACACCCGGCAATTATTGCGACTCATCTTTAAATTGGTATCATCCTCTCCATCAGTTACAACTGTGTGGTAGCTACCGAATTCTGGAAAATAATATTCAAACGTTTCCATTTGGTCCTCCTTTTTATAATCATAAAAAGTAACATTCCACAAGTCATCCTTAATTTTTTCTGCCATGTACACGCGGCTTTCGTCCTCTGTCTTATACTCTTCTTCGGTTTGACGTTTAGCCCGACCTTTATGCTGTGCCAAGCTTTGCGTTCCCCACAGACCGCCACCGGATTTACTCCTCAATGGCGGCGTCAGGGAACGTAAAAATTTCTTTTCCTCGTGATAATCGCACCCCCGGACCATTAAGCCTGGGTGAAAGCCGCGTCGGTCACAAATTTGAGAAAGGTTGATTGCGTGATCGAAAACCGGCAATGATTCAAAAAAATCCGCATGATCGATCGGAAGTAAATCTTTTGAAATGAAAGCAGTTGCCAACAAATCGGGAACGCTGCAACTTGGGAACTGTTTGGATACACGCCGTATTTGAAATTCAGTCATTTTTACAGGGGCTTGGTCGGGGGCAAACAGCAGCGAAACAAATGTTACTTTCGGGCTGTATTGTTGATATTTGTCCATTGCGGGAAAGAACAGCGGGTCTTCTGCAAATAAGGTACGAATCCCGTCTAGAATCCGTAGGTCGTCGCCAGACTTGTAGAACGCTACGGTGTGATGGTTGGGGTCTTTTACGGAAAACGTAATAAAGCCTCCCAACAACCTTTTTTTCGGATTGCAACGTCTGTATTGCATCGCAATAAAATTGTACACTTCGTGCATGTTTGCGGTTAAGCACTCAGCCACAACGATGGTCGCAGTCTCTTTTACCAATCCTATGTCGACGGGTTCGTCTTTCAAGCGCTTGAAATCATCTCCTGGACGAGGCGCTACGTACGGCAGCACGCAGAACGCGTCAATCGGCATGTCAAGCATCGCGTACAGTGCCGCAGACGGATACCCGCCGAGAAAGTCCCCTGGTTCGTGAGCCCCTTTAGCACGTCCTTCAGATCCCTCTGGAAAGAGCCGTTTTAACGCTTGGGTGTAATTGCGCAACCAGATTTCATCCGAGTACAAGGCTTTTGCCCATTCGTTTTTGTGCGGTCCGATTGCCGATACCATGTACGCGTCCTCACAAATTTGATTTGATCGCCATTTAAACCGCTCTTTGAACATAATGGCCAATCGTGTCGAAGCAGCCATCCAGCACATGTCCCTTGCATGGGACACTTCGTCGCTCATGGCTTCGATGTAGCCCGCCAACCTTGCCCGCCTGCTTAAATATGTGTTGAGCGTGTCCGCGCGTAATCAACACTTCCGCTCCTGGTCCCCCGCGTGGGCTTACTTGTGCACATTAGACAACGCAACAATCTGCTGCACGCACACTTTATTCGCTCACATGTCCAAGAACAAGCGCTCTGCGGGAAAGACGCGCAAGCCGCCGCTTCGCGACGCTTTAAAGAAAACAAACCGCGCCGTGCTATCTTTTTTAAAAGATAGCTCTACAGAAATATACAGGTGGCTGATGTGGTACGATGGCCAGGTGTGGATGACACGGGAGCATGTGTTGCCGGGAAACGTTCCGCCGTCGACTGTCGACAAAGGCAGCTGGTTCGTGGTCGATGACGAT
>Ga0160423_10004188_pt1 | contig 11890 bp, 5 predicted proteins | sample CRUFie14St8metaG_FD_108191 | JGI IMG/M metagenome (GOLD analysis project Ga0160423, IMG submission 108191) | Marine microbial communities from the Costa Rica Dome - CRUD Field 142mm St8 metaG | ecosystem: Environmental > Aquatic > Marine > Oceanic > Photic zone | place: Costa Rica: the Eastern... | reverse complement strand
GCTCAGAGGTGCTCGTCTTGGACTCGCAGCGCGGTCGCAGGGACGGGAGGCGGTCCAGCTCGTCCGCGTAGTACGCGTTCACCGCACTTTCCGGCGGGGTCGGCCGCGGCTCCTTGTACGACATCATGCTCACGGTGGCGCCCGCGACATGAAAGTACTCAAGCATTCGAAACATGTTGTGGTCGAAGTGCTCCTCGAGCGCCTCGGCGGTCACCGCTCTGCAAGACGCCATCTTGCGAACCTCAGTCCTTCCTCCTCCCTCCCTATCTTCTCCCGGACCGCGAGGCCGCACAATCCGCGAGGCGTCCGGCCACCAAGGCGCACTCGAAAGCTGGTGGAGGTCTGGGAGAAAAAGTGTAAAGGCTCTCCCGCGTCCCGGCTTGGGGTTGGCTCGCTCGGCGCAACTCTTGTTCTTTTGCGGCCGCGAGTGGTCGCGGTGCAGGATCGATCGATCGATCCTCTAACGGACCTGTTGGCGAACGAGGCGTTTCACAAGACCAGTTTGGACAGGGAAAGTCTTCGGGAAACTCGTCGTTCCCCTCTTCTTACATTTACTTTCACAGAAATGCACCGAGATAAAGGAAAATCTACACGCGGCTTCCAACGGAAATGAATGCGTCGAAAACTTCAGAGCATATTTTTTTTTCCTCTTTCAGAAAGGGATGAAGATTCCTGCCCGAAAAAAGGCTAGGGGGGCCCTAGGTGATCGTGTGCACAGAGCTGACGTAAAATAAAGAGGGTCTTATTTTCGGTGGCTTACTCATCCATAATTCTTCCTCGGCAACCAAGCCGCTTCCCAATTCTCCCCTTCCTTTTCCTTTCCTCTACTCTCCCGATCATAGTACAAACAAACGTCCGCTCCGCGTCAGTGCCAAAGCCATTTTTAGCTTAGCTGTTGATCACGCACGACTCGTAGGTCGGGACCATGTACTTGATGTTGATGAAGGCGTCCTCTCCTCCCTTCATCTCGAACAAGTTGAGGGTCTCCATGATGAGCTCCCCCAAGCACCTCTTCTGGGCCTGCGCGTAGTCAATCTTGTCCCCAGAGTTCAAGTTCTTGTTCTTGAACAAGTTCAGGATGGGCAGAATCTGCCTGTAGTAAGGAACCAGGGCCTCGCCGACGTAATCGGCGCTCTCCACGAGCTTCTGCAGGATTTGCAGAGTGACGCAGATGACCTCGTGGTCCCTGGTGTTCAGCGCGGTCTTGATTGGGATGATGAGCTGCGGGATGACGGGCAGGATCTTCGAGCCTCCCTCCTTAAGCATATCCTCCACGCCCTTGACCGCCAGGAAGCGGTAGGGGTCCTCCTTCTCCCTGATGCCGTCAAAGAAGATAGGCAGGTAGTGGTGGTAGTCCAGCTTGTCAATGTCAACCTTCCAGCTAATCACGTTCTTCTGCTTGTGCTCCACCGCGACAGGCAGGTCGTTCCTCTCGTAGAACTTCCTGAACAGGGTGTTGGGTGGGTTCGCCCTGGTCTTGAAGGCCTGCGCCCTTGGGGGCTTTGGGTCCTCCCTGGAAGACTTGAGCAGGCCGGCCTTGATCTTCATCCCGTCGCCCTTCTTCGTGTGCTCAAAAGTCACCTTCTTGGGGGACTTGAACCTGTGGGCCAGAGTGCAGCCGCTCCACTCGGGGAGGTTCCTGGTGTCAAGCTTCTCGTGGCCGCCCGGCCTGGAGTCCTTGGCAAGGCCCTTGGTCATGTCAAAGCACTGCGGGTAGAGACAGCGGCGGTGGTGGTGGGAGGCGCGTGGGTCAGGGCCGGGTTCGGTGGAGGGGAAGGGGGAGCCGTGGGCGCTCGCGCGGGAGCGATGTGTCATCCACTTACCGATCCGGTCTCGGGAGCTAGCGTGTTCGACCTCTTCCCCCTGATTTTCACATCTCTGTACGTGTTGGTGAACAGAGCACCCGCAACGTCTCTGACCGCGTAGTCACCCATTGTGCGAAAGCAAAGTCTTCCCTGCGAAAAGTTTCAAGTGGAGGGCGAGGGAGGTGGTCGATGTCAGCGGGGTCTATCGTGTGCGCGAGCGCTGGCGGTCTCCGCCCAGTGGTCATCGAGCTCGACTCGATTCCTGAGAGAACATGTCCATCTCCACAACCCGACGTCGCCGCGACGACCGCGGTCCCGCGCCGCGAGGGCGGGGAGGGCCGGCGCATCCGCCATGGAGTCGTCACGGTCCCCCGGACACGCCGGGAGGCTTGGCCAATTTCATGTTTCGGGGGGAAGGCTTACCTCTGGGAAAGAATGCTAGAATTGACCCGAAAGGGGGTGCCTCTCTTCGCGCACTTTTGTCAACGAAGTCGGCTTGCACCACCTCCGAAGAAACTCGCGAGCGCTGCGTAGGGCTCACTTCAGTGGAATTGCACCTCGTGTACGCCGAGAGCAACTGCAACTGATGGAAGAGTCAATCGCCAAGCCGAGTCAAGACTCCGCGATGCTGTTGGTTTTGTTGAGTTTGGGAAAAACGATCCCACCTCTTGGGCCCACTTCGGTTGACGCTCAGAGGCCCCCCCCTGAAAATTGACCTGCGTTCCCCGTGGCACAAATCCGCTTGGCGGGAGGGGCCGCCAACAAGGGATTTCTACACTGCGGCGCCGCGCTCCCCCGACCCAAATTTGGTTGTCTCGGTCAAAGGTACAATCTTGGTGTACGATTCGACGAAATTCGGGTGTACGATTTTTTACAAGAGGCGGTTACTCGTCAAAAGTTTCCGATCAGGAAGTTCGCCGTGCTCAGGCTGCCCGCCTCCCTGGCCTCCGCGGGGCTCAAGGAGGGCTGCCCGACAGCCCCGCCTCGCTCCCCGGTGACCTTCCCAAGTTCAGCGGCGAGAGCTCGCCATCCGTGGGGTCATCAGACGACGTCATGCCGCTCTCCTCCTCCTCCAGCGGCATGGTTTCCATCTGGTCATGCCCGATCTCCGAGATTCTGGTCCAGAAGTACCCGTTCGACTTCCTCCCCGAGTTCACCTGGGATATGAATAGCCTGTACAGCTTCCAGGCCTGCTCCGCGTCCACTCTGTCCTTGTACTCCCTGATCAGAGCGTCGTACGTCTCAACAAACTTTCTGACGATCGTGGACTGAACCCCGAGCTTGACCTTGAGCTCGTCGGCGTCCGCCACACTCATGTCGAAGAGCTTCGACCGGAGGATGTGGTCGAGAATGTTGAATAGAGGGTTGCCCGTCACCTTCTGGGGCATCTTGTTCTTCGACCAGCTCATTTGGTCCGGGAGCTTGGCTTGCAATATCTCAGGGAAGGACTTGAGCCGCCACAGCCCGATGCCGTACTTCAAGATCGCCTTCTCGACGATCTCAAAGGTCATCTCCTTGGTTTCCAAGCAAAGCGACCGGCACTCGTCGTACACGGACGTGACGTTGATGGCGGCGGGCACGTCCGTGTTAATGGCGATCTTGCCCAAGATCATGGCAAACTCGTCGTAGGAGAGCATCTTCTGTCCCTCCGGCACGGCAAAGTTGTAGAAGGCCTCCAGCTTTGCGCACATCTTGTTCCTGGCGCGCTCCCACTGCGCATGCATCGCGAACAGGATGTCCTCCGACTTGTACATGTCCATGATGGGGTCCAGGAGCTGCTCCACGTGGTTTGTCATGAACGTCCTTACGTTCTCCTCGCTGTTCATGGTCGCGAAGATCTGGCACATCATTGTGTAGCAGTCGAGCGGCTTGACCCAGAAGTTGCCCTCGTCCGGAAACAGGCAGCTCACGTCTTTCGACTTTGATAGGCACTGCATGGCGTAAAGCACAAAGGTAATCTGCTCGTTGTAGATCTTGTCCCTGTAGTCCCAAATTCCGCAAAAGTACGCAAACATGCGGACGCTCATGCTAGTCCTCGCTATCCGGTGAACTGAGATGATCAGGTCGGCCAGGTTCGTCTCCGCCACGTGGGGCAGGCCGTACCTCGTGAAGTGCCACCGCCTGACGAAATCCTTGAAGGTGTGGCCCGCGCCCAGCGCGGAGAACTTGATGAAGCTGTCGTTGGAGATGGCGTCATTGTAGAGCGCGGCGATCGTGCTCAGAACCCACTGAATGGACTGGTTCTGGCCGACCGAGACGTACATCAGGCCCCAGGACCCGAGGGTGGTCTCCACGCCCACGTCGGCCTCGCTCTCATTTGCGCTGAGCATGTCGGAGCTGGAAGAGCTGGCAAGCAGCCCGGTCGGGGGCTCCTTTCCCACAGAGGCCTCGGTCTGCACCGTGGCATTTTTGTGCAGTCTGACCAGGCTGTCCGAGGAGTCCGCCTGCGCCTTCTTCACCTGGTGCTCCAATATGAGTAGCTTCTGCTCCATGGACTCCCACTCCGAGAGCGCCACGGTGAGGTCAGAGGACAGTGACTTTGTGGCCGCGAGCACGGCGGCCTCCCTATCCTCCTTCAATCTCAGGATCTGCTGCTTGTAGATGGAGAGCTCGCTCACCAGGATGGTCTTCTCGGCGAAGTACTTGGCCATCAGGTTGCTCGAGTTCGCGCTCCGCTTGCTCAGCGCGTCGTTGCTGCTGCCCAGTTTCTTCTCAAGCCTCTTCCTCTCCTGGCTTCCCACGCTGGCGACCTCGGTCAGGTACTCGACCTTCCTCGTCAGGTCATCGATCTGCCTCTGCTGCGTCTCGTTCCTCTCCCTGTACGATCGCAGGCTCCTCTGCGTGCTCCTCATCTTGTCCCGGCAGATGTCGCCCATCCTGTGCATCCTCAAGTGAATCTTTTCCATGAGCCTAGAGTGCTGGGTGGAGAGCTTGGCCAGCTCGTCGATCTCCTGCTCTAGGAGCGAGCCGACCATCTCGAAGGCCTTCCAGTGCGCGCCCATCGCGTCCCCGTCCTCCTCCTCGGCGGAATTGTTCTGCGGCACTACCGCCAGGTCGTCCAGCAAGGTCTCCGGGAAGTTCTCCTCCAGAGCCCGTTCCAGAATCCTGACTTGGGTTAGGTCCTCCTGGTCCACGGCAAGGTCCCTCCGGAGCCCGTCAAGCGTCACGGAGAGCCTGTTGATCTCCTCCACGGCCTTGTGCTCGGACACCGACGCTGCGCCGGTCGGCCTCGTGCTCCTCGGCCTCGGCTCCGCGGTGACTCTCTCGATGTGGGCCTTCACCTTCTTCTCGAAGGACCTTGTGCTGGTGGCGTTGAAGGGCATTGTCGCCGTGACCCTCGATGAGGTCTTGGACCTGATCTTCGCCCTCTCGCGCTGCTGCTCGAGCTCCAGCAGCTGCACCCCAAGAGGTGGCATCACTTCACGCTCTTGAGAAACGACGGACTCTGTAACCACCGTCCCTTCCTCATCGTCCTCGTCCTCGTCCTCGAACTTGCGGGTGTCGATCACAATCTTCTCCAGCGCCGTCAACTCCTCCTTGTCGGCGGCCATCTCGACCGAACTGGGGTCGGTTACCGGCCCAGGTTGGCCAGAGCTCCCCTTCGCTTCACTCACTCACTTCCACCTCCTGCTTCCCAGCAGACCAGCTGCCCGACCCGCCCAGAGGAACCAGAGGCATCCCGAATGTCATGTACGATTTGACTAAAATTGGCATTCCATTCAGAAAACCAAGATTTCGAGGTCTGCTCGTCTGATGCGCAATTTGGAGGTCTTTTGCACCGTTTTAGAGAAGGCTTGCACACACAGGCTTGCCAAATTGTGTATTTTCAAAAGGAGGGGGAGGCCAAGGCCGAGTCCCGAGGACCCACCCCCACCCCCAGACCTGTGAGCGAAGGCGGAGTGAAGACGACCCAGGGGAGCCTGGCGGAGGATCCCCGAGGGAGGGAGAAGGGTTAGAGTCAGAGTCAGAGATCGTTGGTTGAGCCAGCGGAGCGGGAAGGACTCGCTGAGACCCTACCCTCTTGCGGTTGGTAGCGCAATTGCTAGTGCTTGTCCCAGGGGGGCCCATGCCCAAGCAGGGGAAGCAGCCCATGAGACTGAGCCTGTTTTGAGCTGTTGCACGAGTTGAGCACCGAGGAGGGCAACACCACAGAGAACCTTTGCCTCACGGGGGAGCCTTGAAACATGGGGAAGGGCTCCGAGTCCGGCGGGACCACCCGGAACAGCGTCATGGTCCCAGAGTTCACGGACTTCCTGCCGCGGGACGATCGAATTGCCTGCTATGGCATCGACTGCGCGGATATCCTGGAGTGGCGGATGTGGACTCCGGGCGGGGAGTACCAGCTGAACCTGAACATGAAGAATGTTTCCACCAAGCCCCTGAAGCTGAAGTACAAGCTTCCCGCAACCAAGTACTTTAGTATGGACTTTCCGGATCCCATCAAGCTGAGCCCAGGGATGAGCTTTGCGGTCAAGGTGACCTTCCGTCCGGTCAAGAAGGAGACCTACGACGACTACATCGAGTTCATCACCGCTACGGGCGGCTTTAGGATCCCGATCCGGGCCACCCTCCCGCTGGTGAAGCTCCAGGTGCCAGCGCAGCTGCATTTTGGTTACGTGCCGGCCAACGAGGTTGCCTCAAAGTCCTTTGTCATCAAGAACGCGGGCGAGATTGGGATTCACTACAAGTGGAAGTTGAACGAGCCCTTCTGCGTGGAGCCCGCGGAGGGCTACCTCGATCCCAAGAAGAGCGCCAGCGTCACCGCGACCTTCAAGCCAGAAGACGCTTCAGTCTTTGTCGCGCAGGCTGTGTGCACCCTGCAAGACGGGGAGAGGGTCGCGAGCCTCAAGGTGGTCGGGGTAGGAAAGTACTCGCACATCTCGCTGGAGACGAACTTGGTGGACTTCGACTCGGTCTTGGTCGGGCACAGCGCCACCAGGGTGGTGAGGCTCTCCAACCACTCTGTCACGGATGCAGCCTATGCCATCCAGAGGAAGGACAAGGAGCACGACAGAGTGTTCCGAATCGCGCCGACCAAGGGCAGGCTGAGGCCGTCGCAGTACGAGAACGTCTCGGTGACCTACACCCCCAACGCCTCTGGGGTCTTCTCTTCGGAGACGTTCGTGTTCACCACTGCGAGCGGGAACGCGGTGTCGTTGTGCTGCCGCGGTAGTGCCGTGAGCCCAGAGGTCAGAGTGTCCACCGAATTCCTGAACTTTGGGAACACAAAAGCGGGCGACCAGCTGTCCAGGACCTTCCACATCGACAACCTGTCCGGGGTCCCTGTCCTCTTCCAGATCATGGCGGAGAAGGACTCCGCCTTCAGGTTTTCCAGGACCTATGGCGAGTGCGCGGCCCACTCCCAGGTGCACGTCTCGGTCACCTTCACACCCCAGGAGGCCGCGAACTACTGGAAGCGAATCTACATCCTGGTTCACGACTGCCAGCCCCTGTATATCAACCTGATCGGCACTTGCTACGACGAGAAGAGGAGGCCGCCCCCCTTCCACAGGAGGCACGTCGAGGCCTACCTCGCGCACTCCAGCCGGGGGAAGGTCCCCACCCTCGACGAGATGTCCGCCGCGGTGGACGCCATGGCCACCATGGCCAAGAGGGGAGACACCCGCGCCCTGGACGTGCCGAGGACCCCTCTCCCGGGCACGGCCTCCGATGCCGAGGTCGCGAACGAGTATCAGGACTGGGGGGAGTTCTTCAATGGTCACGATCCGGCCAGGGCCCTGTCGATCAACGAGAGTGAGATTGACTACGGCGCTTGCTCTCACCTCAGGATGTCCGAGTACAGGACCATCGTCGTCACCAACAACACGGACCACAAGCTGACGGCTTGCTGGCTCCTCCCCGACGACCCGTCCAAGGACGGTGGGGACAAGGTCCGAAGGCAGCCCGTCTTTCAGGTCTTCCCCGACTCGTCTGACATCAAGCCCAGGTCGTCGGTGAAGTTCAAGGCCCAATTCCGGCCCACCAAGGAGAACCAGTACTACTGCCAGACCCTGGAGTGCCTGGCCTTCCTGAAGTCCCAGAGGAACTTCAGGCTGGTCTCCGGCGAGAAGCTCCTGCCTCCGTGGACAGCCAGTGTCCAGGCCAGGGGCCACACCTTTTATGGAAACGTTGAGGAGTTTCTGCCGCGGGCCAACTTTCTGACGCGGAAGCTGAACTTCCCGCCCTGCCCCATCGGGTGCTCGGTATACCTAACCACGGTGCTGCGGAACAACGGGGACACCCCCGTGAAGTTCGAGTTCCAAGACAGCCTCCACTCTCTGGAGAAGAATATCTTGGTGAAGCCCAGGGTTGGGATCGTCCCATCTGGCGGGTCCCAGATCATTGGCCTGTGCTTCTCCGCTCACGAGGCCAGGGTGTACAACGAGTCGCTCCTCTGCGTGCTCAACGACTCTCCGAGGAGCGCTATCGAGCTCCACTTGGCCGCAAGCGGGAACGTTCCCAGCGTGATCACGGAGAAGAACCTGTACTTCAAGCCCACTTGCGTCGGGGCGCTCAGCCACCGAAAGATGGAGATCCAGAACGCCAGCAGGATTCCCGTCCGGTTCGCGTGGTCCATCCCGGACAAGGCCCAGGGCATCTTCAGCGTGGAGCCCCAGTTTGGGATCTTGAGGGGAAATGAGAAGTCCCAAGTGACGTGGACGATGATCCCAAACAAGCTCAAGAAGTTCGAGACGAGGGTGTCTTGCGGGGTCACGAGCGCCCAGGAAGCCTCCGTGGGGACGAGCAGGGCCGAGTCCGTGAACACGGTCACCTTGCTTGGTGAGGGAACCGAGGGGGAGATCGTCTCTGACCCAAGACAGATCGACTTTGGCACCGTCTGCATCGGCAAGAGGTACACACAGACCCTCACGCTGCTGAACCAGGCCGCCGGGGTGCTGGCCTACGACCTGGACCCCGTGCTGAGCTCCGGGTCAACCGTCGCGTTGGAGGACGTGCCCTCGGTGGAGATCAGCGAGAGCACCGGCATCCTGCCGGCGAGGGCCTTCAAGACTGTGGACGTCTCCATCTTGGCCACAAAGCAGGGGTCCTACGAGTTTGATCTCAAGTGTTACGGCACGGCGGGGCAGAAGGTGGTGGAGAGCAGCGTGCACGCCCCCCACCCGCTGCTGACCACGAGGCTGAAGGCACACGCCGCGTATCCCACGATGCAGATCACGGACCTCAAGGGAAGGATGTTTGAGAAGAGGTTCCTGTGGGACTTTTGCGGGATCGGGCACATCAACAGGGAGCTGAGCTCGGACCTGCTCCCTTCGGAGGTCGAGCTCAACTGCATGCGCGAGAAGGAGGTCGTCACCACAGAGTACGCCTTGAGCAAGCTCCCTCCTATCTCCCTGCAGCTGGGCGCCGAGGAGGAGGGCGAGGACGACACTGTGGTCTTCATTGAGTTCACCAACACCGGGGGGCTACCTACCGAGTTCAAGTTTCACTTCCAGAACGACGCGGAGGTGGAGGTAGAGAACTGGATCGATGTGGGCGAGCCACAGACTGAGGAGGGAAAGCACCACTCCAAGATCATTGAGAACAAGATCTTTGACGTGCAGCCCAGGACCGGCGTGCTGAACGCCGGCCAGACCACGGTGATCAAGATCACCTACACCCACCAGGAGTTCGGCTACCACGAGCTCCCTGTCTTGTTGTACATCAAGGACGGCCGGAGGATTAACCTGCACCTCAAGGGTGAGACCATCCTGAAGGAGGACATGAGGACCGCCCTTCCGCAGAGGCACGTCTTCAACCCCGTGCTGATCGGGGACGAGAAGCCGCCGACCCAGGTCTTCACGCTGCACAACAAGGGCGTCTGCGAGGTACCCTTCTTCTTCGAGACGGAAGGCTTGGCCAAGTTTCGGGAGGAGAACTATGGGTGTGACGTCTTTGAGTTCCTAGACAGCGACGGCATCATCCCGGTCAACGGCGTGTCGAACATCCGCTGCATCTTTAGGCCCCTGGAGCACAAGGAGTACAGCGTCGACCTCCCTGTCATCTTGGGAGACGGGACGAAGAACGTCGTTACTTTTTGCGGCCAAGGTCTGCACCCTAGCCGGAGGGAGGACGCCGCCTCAGCGAGGGTACCATCTCTGCTGCCGTCCACCGAGCTCCCTGGGTTCCACGTCACCCCCCACCTTATCACGTACGACCACCTCGGCTCGGTCTCCATCGAACACCTCGACTTCTCCAACGTCAGGGGGGGCAGCGTGCGGACCAAGATCCTCGCCATAAAGAGCAACTCCCCGGAGAGGCTCAAGTTCAGTTGGTACATTGAGGAGGCCACCGACATTCTTGGCGAGAACCTCTCGATCTCGCCCAAGGATGGGGTGGTTGAGCCGGGCCAGGTCGCCCTGTGCCGGGTCAGGTTCGACGCCATGACGGAGCCCATCGTTTGCTCGACGAGGATCAAGTGCCTTCTGGAGTCCCTGGAGTCTTCTGACGTGGCGCAGATGGAGTCGGACGAGAACAACGGCGAGGCCGAGGAGATCATCGCGGAGCACCCTCCGCCAGACAAGAGGCTTAGCAAGAAGAGGGGCGAGAGGGCGGGGGTGTACGAGGGCATCACCTTCTCCACGAGAATGAAGTTCGAGAGGCTGAATGACCTGTACACAGCGAGGTTTGACCAGGACACCCGGGAGGAAGAGGAGCAGGAAGCCGGGTCTTCCCCTCAGGAGCCCCAGTTGATCTACGTCGGAATCGACGTCTCCGTGCTTCCCGAGGAGCACATCAGTGTTGCCGACCTGAGCGCCGAGCTCGAAAAGCTCTCCGGAGGTGAGGCCTCTGCGGAGGACGCGACTAGAGAGGCGGAGGGAGAGGCGGAGGCAGGCGGGCTTTGGGGTGCGGTGGAGGGGATCCTCGGCAACCTCTGCCTGGAGATCGTAAACGACGAGGCGGTGTCGACATCTCTGGCAAAGCTGAAGCAGCAGCAGGAGTCCGTGTACAAGAAGCTGCTTGCGGAGCAGCCGGTGGAGGAGGAGCCCGAGGAGGGTCCACCGCTCACAGGAAAGCTCCACGACTTTGTCAAGTTTGTGCTGGACTCGGCAGTCTTCCAGATCATCGAGGAGGAGATGCACTAGTCGTCCTTTTGTACTGTAACTATACCACCCATCTCATCATCAACCCACCCCAAGATCCGGCATTCTGGTTCGCCAGGTCACAACGGAATATTTCCATAACTTCCCCAAGAAATTTCGGAAGATTTCGGAGTTCCGAGCCTCAGGATTTTCCGCGAAGACCCGATTTCTACAGGGCGCGGTTTTTTTTCTTTTTCACAGGCCGGAGACACGAAAAGGGAAGAGGAGGGGGTCCGAGTCGGCCGGAACCGGGGCAAGCGCAGAGAGAGCGGACAGGAGAGAGAGAGAGGACAGGAACCATGGCCGGCGGAGCTGCGGGAAGAACGTTCTACCAAATATGGCTCGCGGATAAGGCGGTAAGTTCCGGAACGGAGCCTTTTCGTGTCCGTCACTTTGGCTCTTTGGTGCACCCGGGGGCCTCCATCTCCCCCCATCGGTGAAGGTTTTCTCCGAGGAAAGCGCGGGCGGACGTCGAGGAGGAGGGGAGGCCGCGAGCGAGCCACCACAACCCTCGGCCTGCCTCAATTTCGTCGGTTTCGCTCCGCACGACCTCCCAATTTTTTTTTTCCAACTCTGACGCCAAGCGCCCTCCTCTCTTTTCCCCCCTCGTAGACCTACCCACTCTTCTTGACGATGGGCTGCGGCATTGCCCTCCTGACGTTCCGCCTTTACCACGCGTCGACGCCCCCAGAGGTGACGTAAGTGACCTTCGCCCCCCGGGCGACCTCCCGATCCGCTCGTGCTGACCATTTCATCTCGATATTCTTTGACCCCCGCACCAGGTTCTCCAAGAAGAACAGGGGAGACTTCACCCACTGGACGGAGAGCGACGGCAAGGAGGCCGCCAAGCAGGGAGAAAACTTTAGGAACCACCCGGTCAGGAACTTCTTCAAGACCGTGAAGCCCTCCATCATGCCTGGCCTGAACGATACCATGTCCAAGTAAGCTGACCGACCGGTGAGGCGGAGCCTTTAGAGAGCAAGAAACCTAAGTGTTTTCGTCATT
>Ga0160423_10004187_pt1 | contig 11890 bp, 10 predicted proteins | sample CRUFie14St8metaG_FD_108191 | JGI IMG/M metagenome (GOLD analysis project Ga0160423, IMG submission 108191) | Marine microbial communities from the Costa Rica Dome - CRUD Field 142mm St8 metaG | ecosystem: Environmental > Aquatic > Marine > Oceanic > Photic zone | place: Costa Rica: the Eastern... | reverse complement strand
TTGGCTTATGTTAATTATGTCTTTATCGTTCATTTTGGTTTTTGCCTGTTGTCTAGATTTTTATGAACATTATATGTCGCGCTCAAATCATTATTGAAGATCAATCTTTTTATAAATTAATATTAACTATTTTAAAAGCAATTTAATATATCTTGTTATCAAAATAGTACTAATAATGTTAAATTTATCAACATATGAAAAATATAATAAAATCCTCGATCAGTCGTGCTATGAATTTAAACTCACTCATGAAATTTAATGTAAAAAGAAGCGTGGATTTTTTTTCTTGGATAGTTTTATTACTTTTATGTTTTCAGATCTCACAAATAATGTGGAAAAGCTTCACACCAGAACCCATAATTAAAAAAATCAAAATTCCTGAAAATATGCATCAGAAATCAATGAAAAATGAAGGCAGTATTAGAAGTATCGACTCACGTAATATAATAAATCAAAATCTATTTGGAGCATCCGAAGACAAAAAAAATAAAGCTTTTGATGAGACGGCACAAGAATTAGAGATGTTATCAAATGTAAAGGAGACGTCTCTCAATCTCAAAATAAAAGGTATTATCCATGATGCTATGAGCTCAGAGTCACTAGCCTTAATATCACGAAGCGAGGAAGAAGCAAAAGTTTTTAAAATAAATGATACAGTGGTTCAAGGGACTCGATTACATTCCATTTATGCTGACCGCATCATACTCGATAACAGAAATGATTTAGAAAGTTTAAAATTACCCAAAGAAGAGGCAACTACTTCAATAACTAAAATTATAGATAACGATATAAAACCTTTAAATCAGTTTGGGGCTGAGCTTGCGGACACAATAAGACCTACGCCATATTTCAAATCTGGTAAACAAGCCGGTTACAGAGTTTATCCTGGAAATGACAGAAAGAAATTTATGTCTTTGGGCTTGTTGTCAGGCGACCTTATAACAAGTGTAAATGGTATGATTTTAAATGATCCGCAAAAAGCTATGATGATTTTCCAAGATATCGAAAAAGAAAGCCAAGTTACCCTTACAATTACGAGGAACAATGAATCCATTGAACTAAAAATTAATAGCGATCAATTTAATGAGCAGACATAGAGACAATATAACTGGCAATATTATTAGAGGATTTTTGTTTATCCTACTCACATCTCTTCTATTTTCAGGAAATGTGTCTTCTCAACAACAATCCATAACTCCAAATTATGTAGGTGTAGAGCTAAGATCTGTAATTGAAGCAGTCAGCTCTATAACCGGGAAAAACTTCATTATTGATCCCAGGGTGAGGGCTGAGGTGACACTTCTCTCATCCACCCCAATGTCCTCTGAAGCATTTTATGAGGCTTTTTTGTCTTTGTTGCAAGTTCACGGATTTGTCGCTGTAACCTCAGGTGAAATAATAAAAATTGTTCCCGATGCCAGCTCAAGACAATATCCTGGTTCTCCTGATTTAGAAGTCGCTTCAAATGAAGATTTTGTGACTCAAGTCATAGAGATTAATAACATTAGTGCGACACAACTTGTACCAATTTTGAGGCCTCTTCTACCTCAGTATGGTCACTTGGCTGCACATGCTGGATCTAACGTGCTGATAATATCTGATAGAGCGAATAACGTAGATCGGATTATTGACATAGTTCGCAGAATAGATCAGTCAGACGAAAATGAGATAGAGGTTATAAAGCTTAATTATGCTTCAGCTTCTGAAATTGTGCGTGTATTGACTGTTCTTGCTAATGCCCCAAGAACAGATGGAGCCCCTTCCAGAATATCAATGGTGGCAGATTCCAGAACTAATAGCGTTCTAATCGGAGGAGAAAAAAACGGAAGATTAAAAATACGAGCACTCATCGCTCACCTTGATACTTCTTCTGAAGAGGGAGATACAACAAGAGTTAGATATCTCAGATATGCTGATGCCGAAAACCTAGCAACAAATCTCAAACAGCACTTTACCCAGCAAAACCAAGTTAATAATTCAAGTGCCTCCAGTACTTCAGAAAGTATGAATGTTTGGGCAGATCAACAAACTAACGCAATTATTGTGAATGCACCTCCGAAGACAATGCGCTCTCTGATGAGCATTGTTGATCAGCTCGATATAAGGCGAATGCAAGTTCTTGTGGAGGCTATCATTGTCGAAGTCGTAGCAGATAGGACATCGGAGTTGGGCGTCACATGGGCTACCGATGGAAGCAATAATGACAATGTTATTGGAGCAACAAATTTTCCCGACATGGGGCCTGGAGTCATTCAACTAGCCGGTCTTGCTAATAATAATATCAATATCAATCCATCGAATTTCATTGGACAAGGAATGTCTATCGGGGTTGGAAAAATTACCAAACAAGGAACTAGCTTTGCATCAATATTGAGAACATTAGAGGGTATCGCAGATACAAATATAATTTCAACTCCTTCGATTGTCACAACTGACAACGAAGAAGCAAGTTTAAACGTTGGCCAAGAGGTCCCATTTGTAACAGGATCTTTCTCCAATACTGGCAGTACTGGTGGCGCCATCAATCCTTTTCAAACCATTCAGCGCGAGCAAGTCGGTGTTAGCTTAACGATAACTCCTCAAATTAATGAAGGTGATTCGATACTTTTAAGTATTGCACAGGAAATCTCTAATATTTCTGCCTCTTCTAGTGGCGCTGTAGATTTGATTACTAATGAAAGAACTATCGATACTACTGTGATTGTAAATGATGGAGATATACTGGTACTAGGAGGATTACTTGAAGATCAGTTAAGAGAGTCTGACCAGAGAGTTCCGGTACTAGGTAATATCCCATTATTAGGAAATTTATTTAAGAGCAAGAAAACAACAAAAGTAAAAACTAATCTCATGGTTTTCATAAGACCAAAAATTCTAGATACGGATGAGCAAGCTTCCTTTGAAACAAACAAAAAATATAACTACATAAGAAATCTTCAGATCGAAGAGGAAAGTTCAAACCCAGAAAAGAGAGAATTATTGGATGATAATCCCCTCCTACCAGAAATTGAAAGCTATATCGAAAATAGTCAATAGCACCTACTGATGAATACAAACAGTGATAATTCAAATTCATTTAATACCTCGAAGCTTCCTTACTCATTTGCAAAAAAAAATAAGATCTTAATAACTTCATGCAAAGATAATTTAGCACTGGTTTATTATCATGGAGATATTAAGGTAGATAAAATTATTGAAACGAGGCGATTCATTGGTACACCAATAAGTTTAAAAGAAGCATCGAGTGATGAATTTGATAGCTTACTTCGTGAGATATATGAAGAATCATCAACATCAAATCTGGATATAGCAAATGAAATAAATGATGATGATGACTTATTGAGCGTAGCCGAAGATCTTCCTGAACCAGCTGACTTACTGGATAGCAATAACGATGCACCAATAATAAAGTTCATAAATGCGGTAGTGACAGAAGCTCTCAAAAATAAGGCTTCAGACATACATATAGAACCATATGATAACAGGCTGACGGTAAGATATAGAATAGATGGAGTCTTAAAAGAAATTCTAGATACAAAAAAAGGTTTAACTTCACTCATTGTATCTAGAATAAAAGTCATGTCTAAACTTGATATTGCCGAGAAAAGACTACCTCAGGATGGGAGAATTTCTCTTGCCATCGCTGGAAGATCAATCGATATAAGAGTTTCTACGATACCTTCAGGTCATGGTGAGCGAGTAGTCATGAGGTTACTGGATAAGCAAGCTGGCAGACTAGAAATGTCATCACTTGGCATGGAAGAAAAAACGCTAATCTCAATCAATAAATTAATTCAAAAGCCACATGGAATTTTGCTTGTGACGGGACCAACAGGTTCTGGCAAGACGACGACACTTTATGCTGCCCTTGAGAGGATTAATGACAACACAAGAAATATTATGACAGTAGAGGATCCAGTTGAGTATTTGATAGATGGAATTGGGCAAACTCAAGTAAATAAAAAAATTGATATGACGTTTGCAAAGGGTTTAAGGGCTATACTCAGACAAGATCCAGATGTAGTAATGATTGGAGAGATACGTGATCTTGAGACAGCCGAAATTGCTATTCAAGCTAGCTTAACAGGTCATTTAGTAATGGCTACACTTCATACAAATACTTCAGTAGGTGCCATAACAAGACTAAGAGATATGGGTATTGAGCCGTATCTGATATCGTCAACTCTCATTGGTGTTGTAGCCCAAAGATTGGTCAGAGTTCTCAACCCAACAACAAAAAAACCCATAAAAGCTAAAACTTATGAATGTGAGAGCCTCGGAATCAATCCTTTAGATCCACCACTTATCTATCATGCAGATGAGACATCTGGATTTTCCGGAAGGACAGGAATTTATGAACTACTGCATGTTGATGATAACGTGAGAGATCTTATTCACGAGGGTGCCAGTGAAAGAGAAATTGAAAAATACACAAGAAAAAATAATCCCAGCATAAGAGAAGATGGTAAAAATAAAGTTCTCTCTGGAATCACAACATTAGATGAAATTCTTCGAGTAACACAAAGCAATTGATTAAATAAATGCCAGCATACGAATATACAGCAGTTAAAAATGATGGCTCAGAAATAAATGGCTCAATCAAGGGAGACAATGAAAGGCATATCAGATTAATACTAAGAGAGAGAGGTTTGCATCCTATATCTATAATCGGTGTCACGAATAATCAAAATAACACCAAGAAAATTACTTTTAATAGAAAGAAATTTAACGCAACTGAATTAGCCCTCTTTACAAGACAATTTGCCACACTTATTGAATCTGGTATTCCTCTATCAGAGACTTTGATTTCAATTGAAAATCAGCAAAAAAAACGGTTTCATAAAAACATAATACTCGATATTCATTCTAAAATTATGGAAGGATATTCTCTATCTGACAGCTTTGCTGAATATCCTGACTCTTTTCCAGATATTTATATAAAAACTCTAGCAGCTGGAGAAAACTCTGGAAATTTAGGATTAGTGCTGAGGAGGCTGGCAGATTATATTGAATCAAAAAATAAGCTTCAACAATCAATAAAAAATGCACTCATCTACCCTTCTGCATTGATTATTACATCCATTTTAGTTATTTCATTCATGTTGGTTTACGTAGTACCCAAAGTAATATATATATTTGAAAATTTTAATCAAGATCTACCTATCATCACACAAGTAGTGATAGTTATCAGTGAATTTATAAGAGATCGTTTTATAGTTTTAGCTATGCTAGTTTTAGCATTTTTTGCTGGGGCGAATATTTTGTTACAAAAAAAAGAAGTAAAAATGTGGTGTCATAATTTATTTTTAAAAATACCTATCCTCGGTAAACTAATCATGAATTCTAATAGTGCAAGATACATGCAAACACTCAGTACTCTGTCAGCAAGTGGTGTGCCGATTTTGGACGCACTAAAGATATCAGCAGAAGTTATAATTAACGTGCCGATGAGAAACACAGCTAAAAAGACAGTAACTAAAGTCAGTGAAGGAGAATCAATAAGCACATCTTTGTCATCAACGAATTTATTCCCTTCAATGATGATCTATATGATAGCGAGCGGTGAAAAAAGCGGGAAATTGGAGGAGATGCTCGATAAGGCCACCGAAAACCAAGAGGAAGAATTCAAAAATACCATTGAATCTTTACTTGGAATACTTCAACCACTCACAGTAGTCATAATGGCTATCATCGTTCTTTTGATTGTCTTGGCTATCCTTCTGCCTATTTTCGAAATTAATAATCTAATTGTTTAAATTTACTCAACATTCGATCTAAGCACTCCAACTACTATACCTTCAATTACCATTTCATCTGATTCTAGGTCAACTTCGATAGGTAAAAATTCATCATTTTCAGGGAGTAATGTGACTATTGAGTTATTTTGAGTATATCTTTTAACAGTAACCTCATCATTTATTCTGGCAACAACAATTTGACGACTTCTGATTTCGCTAGTTCTATGAACGGCAACAATATCGTTATCAAAAATACCAGCGTCTTTCATGCTCATTCCGTTTATTCTAAGCAAATAATGAGGCTCCTGACTGAAGTAATTTGGGTCGATATTCACATAAGATTCGAAGTTTTCTTCTGAAAATACTGGATTTCCTGCTGCTACCTGCCCTATTAATGGAAGGCCAATCTGCTCTCTTAAAGAATCTTTTAGCCTAATTCCTCTGGATGAGGATTTTATTAATTCAATCACACCTTTTTTTTGAAGTGCTCTCAGATGCTCCTCGGCGGAGTTAGGTGATTTAAATTTTAGCTCAGTGGCAATTTCCATTCTAGTCGGGGGTATACCGTATTCATCCATAAAATCCCTTATCATATTCAGGACGATACGTTGCTTTGGAGTCAAATCATTCATTATGCGTAGCTCTTTTTTACTGTATATAAAAACATATGTAATTATATACAGTATACCAATTTACGCAATACCTTTATCTTAAAATGTTGATTTGATTACTTGCTCGACTCAAAAATAACGATCAATTAAACTCTCTACAGCGCGTCTACCCTCACCAGCTGCTCCATTCCAGTATTGATGCCCTCTAAGTTCTGAATGTCCTATTGCAATTCTTCCATATGATTGTCTGAGGGTGTCAGATGGAGTTTCACTTCCATCTCTGGTATGCATGAAGTTTAGACCAGGATTAACGTAAGCATGTCCCCAGCGATTTAATATTATACCGGCAATATCTCTTGTAGGTTCAAAACCACCTGCAGAAAACATTAATGTCATTTGTTCTCGTATCTGTCGCTCATAACTGAGAAATGAAGTGCTAAGCAGCTCTGCCCTACACATAGCTCCCTGCTCTCTCGCATTCAAACCTGGCTTAATAATCGGGATATAAAATGTCATTACTATTGGTTTGTCTGGATCCAGTGGTTGTGACTTACCACCTACAATCATTGGTCTGCGAATATTGCTGGTGAATCCAATACCTTCCGTCCAAAATGCAGCTGCTATACCTAACCGTTCGAGAAATCGCCAATTTGTCAGCGCGACATTCGCAACAAGAACAGGAGAATGATTAAGTTTGTTATATGCCTCATGATATTTTCTTGGCAAATCCTTGAGAATTCTTCGATTTACCCATCCGCCGGAAGCCATTACTGCTGTTTTTGATTTTATTCGATAAAGTTTATTTTTATTATTATAAATCACCTGCACACCCTCTTTATCACTGCCTTTACCAGTGTGCTGAACGCTGACAGCTGTTGAACTAAGACGCATACGGATTGGATTGACTTCCTTGTCCAGCTGACTGAAATCAACTTGATTGAATAATATATCTTCAAAAGTGTTGCCCCTAATTGCATTGGGAATTAATTTCTTTATAAAGTGTCTAGCTATTCCCGTGTTGCCGCCAGGAAAACTTTGCAAATGAGGCGCCTCTATTTGATCCGTATTAATAAATCCAGGCATTTCAAAATATTTTCCCCAATATGCACTGAGAGCATCACAGCCAAATCCAATAATGCTTGCCATTATTGGATCATAGAATGAGGTAACTTTTGGAGGCATGCCTAATACATTTTCATAATAAGATTTCAGGGTTATTGAATCTAACCATTGGTCATTATTATGTTTTTTGTTTTCACTAATATTGATCGCTCGAACCTTGGTAAAAGCTTGCTTTAGATCCTCACTCCATGGGGTTGAGTTTAAACCACTATTCCAAACATCCTTTACCCATGGCTTATCAGCTCTTGCAAAGAAATGGCCGCAATCATAGTTATTTTCATACCAAGTCATATAATCAAAATTATCAATCGGAATTCGCATTTCAGAAGCTGCGCCTTCTGGTTTTTGATATTCAAACTCTCTTGGCATATTCAGTGCTGAAAAATAATCATCAGGACCACCAACAGAAGTTGGGAGGGCGAAGTCATTTGAGCCTTGCGGACCAGAGACATGATATCCATCAACAATAAAATCATTTCGTTTTGCCTCCCCACCAAATATTGGATGATTATCTATTATAAGAACACGACTAGAGGGGTTAATTCTATTAAAATGATAAGCAGCAGAAAGGCCGGAAAATCCACCTCCGACAACTATCAGGTCGAATTCTTCTCCAGTATCCATTGCTTCAGATAATTCTGATTCATAGGTACCAGATCGAATTTTGTGAGCAGCTTTAATTAATTCAGGATTGTTTCCATGCGAGCTTGCATAATCTCCAACACCGCCCGGTCCGTACCAATCAGCTCCAACATTAAATGAGTAGTCGTATCTTGAGTTTGCTTTTGCGTCAGAGGCACTACTGCCACTTGCAAATGCACCACCTATAAATAGTGAGGATCCATAAACAAAGTCGCGTCGGGTAATTAATTTATCAACACCGAGTTCTTTATCAATTTTTTTGGGCATTATTAATTCTCTTATTTCATGAGTTTTTTACTGACTTTCTTCTTACTAGGTTTTGATAAAAAAATTTTGCGATTTAATACCTAATTAATACTGAACCCCATGTAAAGCCGCCACCAAATGCTTCCATAAGGATCAGTTGTCCTCTCTGTATTCTACCATCTTTAACTCCGACATCAAAAGCCATTGGAATTGACGCTGAAGAGGTATTTCCATGATCATGAACCGTCAGGATAACCTTATTCATTGGTAATTCAAGCCTCTTTGCTGTTGCTTGAATAATTCTAAGATTGGCTTGATGAGGGACTAACCAATCAAGCTCATCTTTATTTATATTATTTTGATTAAGTGTATCCTCTGCTACATTTCCAAGTGTTTTCACTGCAACTTTAAAGACATCATTTCCACTCATCTCGAGATTAGTCTGATTTCCACCGAGTTTATCGAAGTTTTTGGATACGCCAGCAGGATACCAGAGTAAGTCCTTATATTTTCCATCAGCACCTAACTTACAATCAATTATACCCTGCTCTTCGGATGGCTTTAATATCAGTGCACCTGCTCCATCTCCAAAAAGAACACATGTAGACCTGTCTTCCCAATCTATTAGTTTGGTCATAACTTCAGCCCCTATAACCAATGCACACTTGGAGCTTCCTGATCTCACGAACTTATCAGCAGTTGAAAGTGCGTAAACAAAGCCTGAGCATGCCGCCTCTAGACTGAATGCAGGACAACCATGTATACCTAAACCTTCTTGTATTAATGTAGCTGTGTTTGGAAAAACATAGTCTGGTGTTGTGGTTCCTAAAACAATCAGGTCAATATCTTCTTTTGATATGTTGGCGTCTATAATTGCTTTTTTTGCTGCCTCAATACCAAGATCTGAAGTAGCTTGATCTTTTGATGCTATATGCCTTCTTTCTACCCCGGTCCTTGTTTTAATCCATTCATCACTTGTATCAACAAGCTTTTCAAGATCATGATTTGTTAATATTTTTTCTGGTAGATGTCGACCACTACCTTCTATTCTTGAATAAATCATGATGTTTCCTTTTCTAATAAACTTCTTATTTGATTTGGCACTTGATGCTTCACCTCTACAATCGCAGTTTCAATTGCATGATGAAATGCAAAAGCATCTGCACCTCCATGACTCTTTATCACAATTCCATCGAGACCCACCAATGAAGCTCCATTGTATTTTCTTGAATCCATTTCAACCATCAAATCTGAAAGCACTGATTTTGTCATCAAAGCTTGTAACCTAGTAAGCCAATTTTTTTTATACGCACGGGTGAGCGAACTAGTCACGAACTCTACAGTTCCCTCTATACTCTTCAGAGCAATATTACCGGAGAACCCATCAGTAACAACTACGTCTGTTTTTCCTGAAAAAATCTCATTTCCTTCAATGAATCCAATATAATTTAGACTGCTCTGAGATAATAAATGAGCTGTATTTTTAACATTCTCATTCCCTTTTAGATCCTCCTCACCGATATTCAGTAAGGCCACTTTTGGATTTAATATCTGACATATATCTGATGAAACAATGGATCCCATGAGAGCGAATTGAAAAAGTTGTTCTGGATCATTCGTGATATTGGCACCTAAATCAAGCATGTGAACTGTTTTTTTCTTAGCGGGTAGCTCTGCAATTATTGCAGGTCTGTTAATGCCAGGTAACATTTTAAGAACGAATTTCGCCGTTGCCATCAGTGCCCCTGTATTACCTGCACTAACGCAAGCATCAGCTTTTTTCTCTTTCACAAAATCTAAAGCTATTCGCATGGATGAATTTTTTTTATTTCTGATGGAATCAACTGGCGAATCCGACATCTCTACTACATCCTGAGCATCAACTATGTTAATTCTTTTTTGATCAATTATATTTTTTTTGCAAAGGTCGTCCAACTCCTCCTTTTTACCAAAAAAAACTACTCTTAGATTTTCATGCATCTCCAAGCTCTCTTTTGCTGCAAGAATTACAATCTCGGGACCATGATCACCACCCATTGCATCCAATGCAATGGTGTATTCAGATTTTAAATGTTCGCTCATTTACAGAGGATAGTATGGAATTACTGTGTAGACAGCCTAATCTTCAATCTCTATTTCTTTAGGCTCAATTACTTGCTTACCACGATAAAATCCATCTTCTGTGACCCTATGCCTCAAATGAGTCTCTCCTGATACAGGATCAACTGACATAGATGGTTGCTTATGCTTATGATGGGAGCGTCGCATTCCTCTTTTTGAGGAAGTTTTTTTATTTTTTTGTACAGCCATTATCTTTTAATCTCCATTATTTTTTTAAATGATATGACGATGACTTCATATGTTTATTATACCTGATTATTCATCATTATTTAGCTGATTTTTTAAATTAGCAAATGGTAGTGTCTTCGCCCTATCACTCTCAAGCTCATAATCATATGCAATGCAGTCCTCAGATCTTTCATGCTTAAAATAAAGAGGCAGGGATATAATGATTAACTCCTCAATCAAATCATTTAGCTTAATTTTTTCATTGGGGATCTCCCATATCTCAAACCCTTTAATATCCTTTTTTGACTTTTTGCAAAGAATTATACTCACTGGAATTTTCAGGTTGCTCTCAACTATGGATAAGCAATTCTGACAAGTAAGGTAAAGTTTAGTTTTTACAATACCTGATATCTTTTTCTCTTCAGAATTAAGATCTGCAATCTCTTGCTTGAGATCAATCCTAACCTTCTCTTTAAGCCAATCTCGCGAATCTTTTAAGTCTCTTGCATTTAAATGATCTTTTTGGATGAGATGTACAATTTTTTCAAAATTATCAATTATATATTCACCTTTTATTCTTTGATTATCATTAAGTGAGGGTTTAATTGAAATCGATTCTGAAAGTTTCATAAACAATTCTCTAAATTAAGGGAGATATAATTACACTTAAAATTAAAAAGCATTAAATTCAGATGGAAGTGGTGATGAAAATATACGATCGTTCCCATTTCTATCAACAAAACTTAAGGATTGCGCATGAAGATAAAGTCTTTTAGCATCTTTTCTATCAATTGGGTCTTGATCATCATAGTATTTCTTATCTCCATAAATTGGATATCCTATCTCACAAAGATGAACTCTTAATTGATGAGTTCTACCTGTGATTGGTTGGCACTGAATGAGTGCAAATTTTTTATATTGATTGATTAACTTTACATTGGTTTTAGATTTCTTCCCTCTGGCATCTGAAGTTACGTGTCGCTCACCATTTTTTCTATGGTGCGTCATTAATGGGAGATCAATTGATTTTTTAAAATAGTCCCAGGTACCTATTACAATCGCAAAATAATTCTTATTTACCTCACCGTTTCTAAATTTCTCATGAATATCTCTCAAAACACTTCTCCTCTTTGAAATTATGAGGCAGCCTGATGTCTCTTTATCAATTCGATGCACCAGAGCTAAATCTTTTTCATTTGATTTCAATGATCTCAATTGCTCGATGACACCAGCACTAATCCC
>Ga0160423_10004186_pt1 | contig 11891 bp, 9 predicted proteins | sample CRUFie14St8metaG_FD_108191 | JGI IMG/M metagenome (GOLD analysis project Ga0160423, IMG submission 108191) | Marine microbial communities from the Costa Rica Dome - CRUD Field 142mm St8 metaG | ecosystem: Environmental > Aquatic > Marine > Oceanic > Photic zone | place: Costa Rica: the Eastern... | reverse complement strand
TTGTGGGAACCATAGCCACCAAGTACTCCACCTGACACCGTCGAACATTAGGTCACTCCATGGATGGAAAACAGGAGTCGGGAAAAATTTGAGAGTATGTCCTGGGATATCAATCAGGATATGGAAAAACCACGGCAGTACAAATATACCTGCCATGTAACCTGGTTTTTCATGTCCCTTTGACCTTAGAAAATAGTAAGCACAACCATACAGGAATGCGACGATCGTCAAGGAGTGAGTCCATTGGTATATCTCCCATGCCACTGGCATGTCCGAAGTGACAGTATTGTCGTCCACTCTTTGCCTTGGAATATCATTTGCCATTCTGTAAAAAGAAGCAGGAACAAACGCCAACAAATCTGGAAGAACTCCCATAGGACCGCTTATTTTCCAACTGATTCTCTTTCTTGTGATAGCGATGCTCCACAACCAGTGAGATAAAACGTCCATAGTTCGCCGTGGTAAATCCACTTCATGAATATTGAGAGAAAATGTTCAAGGAGGTTATCGCCTTGGCAAAAGCATGAGCGACGAAATACGTAATGTAATCATAATTGGAAGTGGTCCTGCAGGATATACTGCTGGACTTTACACATCCAGAGCAATGCTACACCCACTCATGTTCGCAGGATACATGTCAGGTGGACAATTGATGCTTACCAGTGATGTAGAGAACTTCCCAGGATATCCTGAGGGTATTGGTGGTCCTGAAATGATGATGCATCTAAGAGAGCAAGCCGAGCGGTTTGGCCTTGAAGTTCAAGACAGGAATGTAGAGAATGTAGACCTTTCACAACGCCCATTCAAAGTTTACTCAGAGGGCGAAGAGTTTCTGACTCATTCAATCATAGTATCTACCGGTGCTGAATCTATATGGTTGGGTGCAGAAGGCGAGGAAGAACAAAAAGGCCGAGGAATATCAACATGCGCTACTTGTGACGGTGCTTTCTTCAAGAATGAAGAAATTCTAGTGGTCGGTGGAGGGGATTCTGCCATGGAAGAAGCAACTTTCTTGACTAGGTTTGCATCAAAAGTAACATTGGTCCATCGTAGGGATGTTTTCCGAGCCTCACAGGTAATGTATGATAGAGCAGCGAATCATGAAAAAATAGAAATTCGAACATTTAGACAAGTCAAAAAGTGGTTATCTGACGAATCTGGTCTTACAGGAGCAATATTAGAAGATCCAAGAGACGGCCATACAGAAGAAATCTCAGTTTCAGGGGCCTTTATCGCTATCGGTCATACTCCAATAACAGGATTCTTGGATGGGCAATTAGAAACTGATGATGAAGGATATCTGATTCACAAAGAGCATACAATGACCAGTGTTCCTGGCGTTTTCGCAGCTGGAGACGTCGTAGATACAAGGTACAAACAGGCGATAACTGCAGCAGGACTTGGTTGCCAGGCAGCGATAGACTGTGAGCGCTGGCTTGAAGAAAATGTTCATTGAGGTGACCTGATGGTCGACATCAATCGCCATTCTCGTCATATTTTGTTGCCGCAAGTTGGTGTTGAAGGGCAAGTAAAAATCTCCAAATCACGAGTTCTATGTGTTGGAGCAGGTGGTTTGGGTAGCCCGGTTATTCAGTATTTGGCCGCAGCAGGAATTGGTCACCTAACAGTTGTGGATGATGACGTTGTCGACATATCCAATCTGCAAAGGCAGGTTATTCACAACACTTCAGAAATCGGCAGCCTAAAATCGAAATCCGCCAAAAAGTACGTCAACAATCTGGACCCAGGAGTATCGATAACCACTCATTGCGTCAGGTTAGAATCATCTAATGCGAAACAGTTGTTTGACAATCATGACATTATTATAGACGGAACAGATAATATTCCAACAAGATATCTTATTGATAAGACATGCATGGAGCTTGGAATACCATGGATATATGGCTCTGTCTATAGATTTGAAGGCCAAGTTTCGGTGTTCAATTATAACGGCGGTCCGAGGTACATCGACCTATTTCCTGACGCTCCTCCTGAGCATCTAATTCCATCATGTTCGGAAGCAGGAGTTATGGGTGTTTTACCGGGCTTAATCGGTTGTTTACAAGTAAATGAAGCATTGAAAATGATCTTGAATCTTGGCAATGTATTATCTGGTAAGCTCCTCATTTATGACTCACTGAAATCTGAACAGAAAATATTGAAATTTGGGAATCAAGGCAATGAACAGGTTGAAGTGCAAGTCGCTGCCCCACCCGAAACGATGTTTCAACAAATAGCATCCTCCTTGGCAATTGATAAAATGAAAGAGGGCTGGAGCCCTTATTTCATCGATGTAAGGTCTGAGCAGGAAAACAATCAGGCAAAGATTTCCCTAACAGTTGATTTTTGCCCTCATACTGAACTAAATTCTGCATTGGATAGAATTCCCAAAGACTCCGATGTTCTAGTTCACTGCAGGTCAGGAATGAGATCTCAACTTGCTATTATGTATCTAATAGAATCAGGTTATGATGGTTCTAGACTGTATAATCTATCTGACGGAATCATTGGCTGGGCCGAAGTAGATCCTGAAGGCATAATTTAATCCAAAACCATGTAGTAATGGGTCAACCTTCAAATTGTGAACTGAGCACAGTCGCCATGTGCCGAAACTCATCGTAGCCGACGAGAATGAAGGTCGGCGAAATCTTCTCGCCAGTACACTAGAGCGTGCTGGTTTTGATGTTACTAGAGCTGGAACCCTTAGACAAGCAGAGGGTACGGCCCTTGCCACAATGCCAGAGATTGTTTTGTTGGATGCTGAGTGGAAGGCAGGTGATGCAATAGATGCATCGCAGAGATTGATGTCAGACCCTGAATTCGCTTTCAAATGTAGGATTGTTATGTTGTCTCGTAACGTATCAAAAGATTACCTAGTCGCAGCCGCAAGAGCCGGAATTAGTGAAGTCATTTCAAAACCGGTTGATATGAATAAACTTCTTTCTCAATTAGAAAGGCACTCTAAGAAACAATTCGTACCCCCGCCTGCAGATGTTGCTGATGCAGCCGGTAGTGGCGGAGGAGGATCATTTGATGTTTCAATGGTCATGGGTGATGGTCAATGGGCGCTGCCGATGCTCAAAGGGATTGTCACTCCTGAGAAAATAAATATCGATTTTATTAACGAAATTCTCACTCAATTAGGCGAAGAAGGAATAGAGGTCGAGGAAGAATTGGACCCATCTTTCCTCTCAAATATTCTTAGAGTCGCTCTTAACAACATAGTTTCTGATTTAGATAAATCAGAAGACTCAGAAGGTAAAGACATTGCTACATCGAACATACCTTCTCATAAAAAAAGCCCAACGTTGGGCTCAAGATCCTCTAGCAAGAAATCGGTTGGTAGTACAATGGAAGAAATCCTCCAAAATCAGGCTGATGGAATCGCTCAAGAAATCGAGGATAAAATGGGTGATATATTAGATGAGAAACCTGACATGGTTGCGATTTTGCCAGATGTTGACCAAGTTGTAATCGATCCTGCTGTTCTGAAATTTACAAAATTAGTCGCAGAACAAGCACATGAATTAATGTGGGATATCGGTAAGCCCGGAAATGTTTCTGACTTAACTCTGAGGACGAGAATAGAAGATGTAACAGAGATGCTGGGTGATGTGATTTCGTCTTTACCGCATGGAGATGAGGAGGAATGAATGACTCAGATAAAAGGTGGGCATTTTGGGCCCTTTCTTGTGCATTCTTGGTGGATTTCCTTGGTTATGCGTTCATCGTTCCAATTCTACCGTCATGGAAACAAGAATTCGATTTGTCTAACACTGAAGCAACTGCACTAGTTTCTTTGTGGGCTGTTCCACTATTCTTACTTGGTCCTAAAACCGGTAGGATTACTGATAAACTTGGGGCCGGGCGGACCATTTTATTTTCTCTATTCTGTCTAACAGGGGCGTCATTATTGTACCTAGTTGCAATGAAAGTCACCTTCGTTGATGGTTTTATTGTCTTAGCCATTGCCAGACTGATACATGGTTTGTCTGGAGCTGCTATATTGACTGCTGGTTTTGCTGCTGCGAGTGATATTTGGCCAACACAATTCGGTGAGATTTCTGGTAAACTTATAGCAATGGCAACCATTGGTGGGCTGCTAGGTCCTGTAATAGGAGGTGTTGCCTATACATTTGGAGAAGAGTATGCCTTCATTGGACTTGCGTTGATTACCATGGCAATTATACCGGTTATTTACGTGACTACGAAGGAATTAGGACAAGGCGGTGAGCCAGCACAGGGTGCAGTTCCACTCAAAGTTTTCATACAAAACCCGGTTCTTTTCAGAATCGGACTTTTGGTAATGATGACCACACTGGCAACAGGTGCATTGGAAGCTGGAATCCCCCTCTTTTTGGAAGATAATTTAGGACTTAACGCTGCTTGGATAGGGGCTGTATTACTGGTAATGGTTGTCGCACAGGGCGTTGGAGGATGGATTTGGGGTGCTTTGGTGGATAAAAATGGTCCAGTGAGGTACATGATATTCGGCTGGTACATTGTAACAATCGCTATGCTTGCAGCAGGCTATGTTGCTTACTCAATTAGTGATGCAGTTCTCGCAGCGTACAGCATTATCGTTATTCTTGGTATTTTCCAATTCGCTATTTCAGCAGCGCAGGTACCGATGCTTCCGATGATAGATACAGCAACATCCCAAGTCTATGGTAAAGGAGGTGCAGGTCTGGCATTTGGGGCGTTTGGAACGGCGTGGGCCGCCGGGACAATTGTAGGTCCGATGGTCATCGGTCCAGTTTTTGATTATACCAGTTCATGGGGAATAACGCTTGGTATACTAGCAATCCCGATGTTTTGCGGCTTACTAATCACACTAGGCAATCGACAAATGTTAGCAGAATGCTACAATGCAGAGATGTCAAAGCGGGTAGATTCAGATTAATTCCCAATGACATGCCTGATAAGAAGCGCCCTACTCGGAGTGATGGGATGAACCATGACTCAAGGACAATTGCCGCCGATTCGTGGTATTCACTGGAGCCCAGAAAATCCACTGAAATTCATCACCTCATTACCTGCGGCCGCCGCAAAACAAGAATTGTTGAGATTCGCAGCAGAGCGGCATGACGGGCATCTACAGCTCGTTGGTGCAGTATGGGATTTTGTCCATCGAGATGAGCAATCATTCGACGGAGAGGAATGGCATGAATTCTCAAATCGTTTTATTGACGCTCTAGGACAAGGGCTCTCTGGTCGACTGAAAGTAAATGGTTTGAGTATGGGTGAGATAATTCCAAGAAGGAATGCGGAACTACACCTTGAAAGAAGAGGAAACAGATTCCTTATCGACATCACACTTTGTTTGAGAAGGCTCGCTCATTACATGTCAATTTCTAACGAAACCCGTATGGAATGGCAACGAATGATGACCAGGACTAGGAACCTAGATGGTCATCTGAAAGAAATTTTTACCGAAGGGATGGACACTCCAGATGGCGGAAAATTTGGTGGAAAAGGCTTCCGTTCAACATGGCAGGAAGCCTGTGTTGCAGTGGCGACAGCCATTAAAAGGAACCCAGAAAATGAACCGGGATCAACTTACGATGGAGATTACGTTGCTCCGATGATTCGGGACATTGGTCTATGCATGGCAATGGGAGATACACCTGCTGACCTAATGACTGCTCAAATGGGGAAAATCGATTCAATAATGAATGGGGGAATTGATGGAGCAGGTGGTAGAGACTTGCATGTCGGTTGCTTTCACCGTGGTATTTTACCTCCTACTGCTCCTCTCCCAATCGCAAGTGTAACCCTTACAGGAATGGCTCTGGCTTCATGGAAAAGAGGCGAACAAAGATTTCACGTGGCCTGTATAGGAGAGGGTTCTTCTTCTTCTGGAGAATGGTGGGAAGCACTAAATTTTGCAGCAACTAGAGGCTTACCGGTTTCGTATATTCTTCAGAATAATCAAATTGCTCTCGACACGCCTCCTATCAATCAATCCAATGTCGAACTTTGGGCAGACAAGGCTAATGCTATGGGGATGCCATCCTGGACAATCGATGGCTCAGATCCAGCATCGTGGCATTCCTCTGTAGCTTGCGCAAGGGAATTTTCTCTATCGGGGGGAGGTCCTACTCTAATCCATGTAGAAACGATGAGAGGATGTGGTCATGCACATCACCATGATGATTTGTATCTTGGTGCACCATCAGGCACACCACCTGGATATGTGGACAAAGAATTACTATCATATTGGGAAGCTAAAGACCCTATCCCCACACACCGTGACCTTCTTCTTTCACTTGGTGTAAAAGAAGAAGAATTGGAAAAAATGGAATCAGAGGAAGCAGATCTTGTTGACTCAGCAAGAAAACATGTTGAAGCAATGGACTGGGCAAATCCAGAAACCGTTACCAAGGGAGTAACCTCTCTTCACGACGCAGATACTCATAAGGATCATTTGCTGAGGTTATCAGGGGATGCAATTAATCGGGAACATCAAGCAGTGCTAGATGTAGGTGAATGCTTACTAAATTACTCAGACTCGGGCGGTTGGACTTACTCGAGAGCTATCCAACAAGCAATGTGCGACATTGCAGAGCATTACGGTGAATCTACTATTTTCATGGGTGAAGATATGGAAGTGGCAGGTGCCTTCGGAATGAATATTCCATTAAAGGCCAACGGACATCAGGAAAAATTGCTAGACATGCCACTTTGTGAAGCAGTGATAATCCATTCTGCAACAGGAGCAGCCTTGGCTGGAATGAGGCCAATGGCTGAGATTCAATTTGGGGGTTTTGCAGCTCTTGCTCACAATGCGTTGATTAACAACGCAGCAATGCTAAGATGGCGATGGGGTGCAAACGTACCGTTGACTGTAAGGGTGCCACTGGGCGCCAGAACTCGTAGTGGACCATTCCACGCTAATATGATTGAATCATGGTATGCTAATGACCCCGGATTGGTAGTCGTTGCACCTGGAACTCCACAAGATGCTTACGATTTGTTAAGAGAAGCAGCAGAAATCAATGACCCAGTCTTATTCCTTGAGCACATCGGACTGTACGGTTTGAGAGGAGGTTTGACCGGATGGGGACAAAATATCAACCAAAATGTCGATACTCAGCCAGTTAAAGATGCGATTTTAGCTGGAAAGAGGATGAAAATTGGAAAGGCAGCAGTAGTTCGTGGAGGACGAGATCTAACTTTAGTGACTTGGGGTGCGATGTTACACGTTGCAAAGCAAGCCGCAGATATCTTGTCTAGAGAAGATATAGAGGTGGAGATTATCGATGTCAGAACTTTGATTCCATTTGATTCTGATACCTGCGTGTCGAGCGTTGTTAGAACAGGTAGATTGGTAATTTTACAGGAAGGACAATGGTTTGGTGGTATTGGTCACTCCATGCAATCAAGAATAATGGAAGAAGCATTCTATGCTCTTGAATCGGCTCCACTTGTTATTGGTGCACTAGATACACCAGTTCCATTTGCTCCGCAGCTTGAAAATCATACAATTCCCAGTTTAGATCATGTAATTGAGGCCATTCGACAAGTTGTCCAGTTATAGACCTCAATAACTGAATCCACCGATATGTTTGCCGATATATAGAATTAAATATCGCTGGCCAATATTGTCAATTGGCATTTGTTTGCGATAAGTATTGATTTACGCTCAATACTTTTTTGAAACTATTTTCTGTACAAAAACAGCAAATCTACAGCTTAGTCATAATGACTCTTCCAATTACCTCTCGACCAACCATCAACATGCATGACTGTTGCCTAGATTTTTTCGCAACCATCAAAGAGGAGTTTCTAACGTCAACAATCATGGCGGAGCAGGCCCAAAGACAAGGTATTGGTGCTCTCCTGCAATGGAATGCCCTATTGATTTCTTTTGCCTTGTTCGTCACCCTCGCCATACTTGGGACTATTACAGCAAAGAACGACTGGACAAATATTGGTATTCTGATCGTTCTGATTATAATCGCTCTTGCACTGTTGATAACATCTGCTGATTTCTTTGTAGAGGGAGCAAAAGGGCTAGCGCGCAGAGCGGGTATGGCAGAAGTTGTAATCGGTCTTACAATTGTAAGTATAGGTACCTCCTTACCCGAGATTTTAGTTACTGCAACTGCATCTGCCACGTCCGGCAATGACCCTGCGTTGATGGATTTGGCAGTAGGCAACATATATGGTTCAGTGTTAGTACAAATAACTCTTGTTCTTGGTATTGTAGTTGCCTTCAAGCCTCTAGAAATAAGACCTGCTTGGCTCCGTAGAGACGGTTTACTAATGCTAATGTCTGTTGTAATTTTAACAGCATTATTGTGGGAGGGTGAAGAACTTTCAAGAATTGAAGGTGGCATTTTAGTTCTAATATACGGGCTTTACATAACATGGTTACTAAGTGATACAGACAAGATACGTGAAGACGAACAACAGGCTGTAGACGGTGTAAAGAAAGCGGATTTTAGTTGGACAGGGACTGCATATTTTGTCATGGTTGTCATCGGTTTGACATTAGCTGTATATTCAGCAAATCAATTGGTTAAGTATGCGTGCGAGATTGCTTACCAACTAAATGTTCCACATGCCATTGTTGGTTCTACAATGTCAGGTCTTGGAACCTCTCTTCCTGAATTAACCGTTGCAATGGTAGCGGTGAGAAAAAGCCAAGGCGTTGCGATAGGAACACTGATTGGCTCCAATATAACAGACCCTCTTCTGTCGATTGGAATCGCAGCACTGGTTTCTCCAATCTCATTGACAGAAGGTTCCTATGACCTAACTATGTATCTGATTATACCCGCAACCTTGCTCGGAGTTTCTCTTTGTTTGACTATGATGTGGACAGGATTCAAGTTCAGTAGATGGGAAGGCAGTATCTTAATCACATTCTATGTTTTATTCATTATATCTCTTGAATTACAAAGGCAAGGATACATTGTACTTTGATTGACAGCATCTCTTATGCGGAATGGCTATGTGGGCTAGACATGGTCGAGTTCAAACTTGATGAAATGCAGGAGATGCTGCGTGAACTTGCACATCAATTTGCAGTTGACGAAGTCCGTCCAAATGCTGAGCACTGGGATGCAAACTCAGAGTATCCAATAGATGCCATAAAAGCGGCTCACGAGATGGGAATTCTCAATCTCCATATCTCTGAAGATTATGGCGGACCGGGCTTGGGGATAATGGAAGAGGTTCTTGTGAACGAAGAATTGGCTTGGGGAGATCCAGGGTTTGCGACCGCAGCATATGCTACCAGTCTTGCATGTGCGCCTGTTATTACTGGCGGTACTCATGAGCAGAAAGACAAGTACCTGCGCATGGTCGCTGAAAAAGGGGCCCTTGCCTCTTATGCGGTCACAGAGCCCGGGGCAGGTTCTGATGTTGCTGCTTGTAAAACACTCGCAGTTCGAGATGGTGATGAATACGTGATTAATGGCTCCAAAATGTGGATAACCGGAGCAGGTAAAGCTGATTGGTTCTTCGTATTAGCAAAGACAGATATCGATGCAGGTTACCGCGGTATGTCTGGTTTTATTGTAGACTCTAACTGTGAGGGTTTGTCTCTAGGCAAAAAAGAAAACAACATGGGTCAAAGATGTTCTGATACACGATCGATTTCTTTTGATGACATGAGAGTTCCAGCGGAGAATCTCGTTGGAGGGTCTGAATCTGGCGGATGGATGAATGCAATGAAAGCTTTTGACATGTCACGTCCAAATATTGCAGCCCATGCTACCGGTCTAGCAAGGGCTGCGTATGAGCATGCTTTGCAATATTCTAGTGAAAGGCAAACCTTTGGAAAGCCATTACACCGCCATCAGGCAGTTCAATTCATGCTTGCCGACATGAAGACTAAAATTGAGGCATCTAGGTTGTTAACTTGGAAATCAGCCGTCGATGGGGATGCGGGATTACGGAATACAGAATCTGCAGCGCACGCAAAACGGTTTGCATCAGATACGGCTATGGAAGTTACTACAGATGCTGTGCAAGTTTACGGTGGTTATGGCTATTCAGAGGAATATCCGGTTGCAAGACTAATGAGAGGAGCAAAAGTAATGCAGATTTACGAGGGCAGCAGTCAGGTCCAACGAATGATTATCGGTCGTGAGATTACCAAGGACCTGTGAGATTATGGCAAAAGGTGTTCCAGCCATCATTTTGGCGGCGGGAGCATCCACTAGGTTAGGTCAACCAAAAGCCCTTGTACAGTGGGGAGGCGAGTCTCTAGTCGCGAAATCGGTTCGGATATTATCAGAATGCGGCTGTAATCCCATAGTGGTAGTTACCAGGACAGAATTGCAGGTTGACATAATGCTTGAGTGTGAGGGTGCTATTGTGATAGTCAACCCAAGCCCAGAGGATGGAAGAACGGGTACTTTACAAATTGGCATAAAATCTTTGATAGGTGAATTAGGAAGAACCCCAAGTAGAATTTTGATATGCCCAGTAGACAGGTGTGGGTGGAATGAAAAAACAGTTAGAAGTCTTCTTACTTGTAGGCAAAACACCTCCCCTCAACCAAGTGGCCACCCTCTGCTTTTATGTGATATCGAGTCGATTCTTTCCCTTAGGAAAGATGCCTCACTTAGAGATAGCATCTCAATACTAAAAATCGATGCACCTGGGATTCATTTGAACATAGATACGCCAGAAGATTTGGAGGCGTTATCATGACTGGGCAAATATTGCAGTGGGCTTTGAATCAGCTCTCTCTAAATCGGAAGGTAGCGATTGCGAGTGTAGTTGAAACCTCGGGCTCAGTACCGGGTAAAGTTGGAGCGAGGCTCGCCTTGACCGACCTAGAGATTGTAGGAACGGTTGGTGGTGCAGGTTTGGAAATGAAGGTCATTAGTTTGCTAAAGGAGTTACTCTCTACGGCCTCAAAACCATCTGGGAAAATTGTGACCTATGGATTAAACAAGGGTGCCAAGGGCTATGAGGTACAACCCCTCGACAGCCTTTGTGGCGGCCGAGTTTCTGTCGCCTTGGAGGTAATTATTCCCATGCCACACATACTTTTGATGGGCGGTGGACATTGTGCGAAAGCAATAGCAGAAGCCTGTAAACCGCTAAATTGGAGTTACTCCGTTCAAGATTCACGCGCTGAATATGCTGAGTTAGAGGGCGCTATTGAAACTCATCATTCTTGTCCCAAAGATTTCATGATGGCTGAGAATCAAGAAACACTTTCGAGATTCAGTGACATTCTGTTGTTGGGTCACGACTGGAAAGAGGACGAAGAACGCCTTCTAGGTCTGCTATTTGCTGGGTACTCCGGCCGTTTAGGAGTAATAGGGTCCAAGGCGAAATGGAGGGCATTTACCAAAGTTGCACTGGAGGCTGGAATTGAACAAGAGAAACTAGACAGTGTGAATTGTCCAATTGGTCTAGATATCGGTGCAGAAAGCCCGGAAGAAATTGCTATAGCGGTATTGGCAGAGATTCTTGCAGCGTTTAAAGGGATTAAACTTTGAAAACATGCTCTCTGTAATACTTCAATTCTTCAATTGATTCTATTATGTCATCAAGTGCTCTGTGTGCCTCTTTTTTCTGATAACGTTCCAATTTAGGATACCACCTTCTAACCAGTTCCTTGATGGTTGATACGTCTACAATCCTGTAGTGCAACATCTCCAGAACTTCCGGCATTTCCTTTGCTAGGAATAATCTATCATTATGCACAGAATTGCCACATAGCGGAGCCCTTCCAAGGTCCAAGTGTTCCTGCAAAAAATCACAGGTTTGCTCTATTGCTTCTTGAAGGCTAACCCCTTCGGTTTGGATTCTCTGAACAAGACCTGATGCTGTGTGATGGGTAGTATTCCATTCGTCCATTCCAATAAGCAGTTCTTCCTCTACCTTTATTGCTAAATTTGGTCCTCTAGCAATTATATTCA
>Ga0160423_10004184_pt1 | contig 11897 bp, 11 predicted proteins | sample CRUFie14St8metaG_FD_108191 | JGI IMG/M metagenome (GOLD analysis project Ga0160423, IMG submission 108191) | Marine microbial communities from the Costa Rica Dome - CRUD Field 142mm St8 metaG | ecosystem: Environmental > Aquatic > Marine > Oceanic > Photic zone | place: Costa Rica: the Eastern... | reverse complement strand
CTTCCAACATCGCTACAGCATCGGTATGATGGGTGGCTTTGTCGAGAAAAATCCCAACAATGGCTTGGGTTGTATAACCTAACTTCTCGTGATTGATTTTGATATAGCTTCCAGAAATGATTCCTACTTCTTCCATTTTGCGTACTCGCTGGTGTACAGATGCGCCAGAGGCGCCAATGTTTCTTGCGATTTCTAAAATGGGTTTACGTGCATTTTCAACGAGATGGTCTAAAATTTGTTTATCGATACCATCCAGCACTAAATCTTGATTAATAATCTTCATAACTAAAATTTGAGGTTAACCAAATATACAAATTTTCGAGTGCTAGAGCCCGAAACGCAAACATTTTATTATAAATATGTTGATTTTTATAATTATTTATGGTAAAAAGAAAGGAGCTCAAAAAAAATTTGATGCCTTATGCGTTTGCTGAGAGTAACTTTATTATCCTTTCTGTTGCTCCTGCTTTTGATGTGATGTAGCTTAGATTCACAGTTCCTTTTTCACCTCTTTCGGATGGGTTTTGCATGAGGTTATTTAGATGTTTTGCAGCATCTTTTTTTGTAGAGATTGAAATCACTCCCCCTTTTTTGATAAGATCAGTTGCTTCAGGAAATGGATGATAGTTTTTTCCAATCACAATCGGAAGTCCAGCGGCTGCGGGCTCGAGTATGTTGTGCAACCCAGAACCACCCATTGCACCACCCACATAAGCGATGTGACCATACTGATAACATGATGATAGTAAACCAATGGTGTCGAGGACAAGAACAGTTGCTTCTAATGGGTTGTGTTTCTCAAGAGTCGTGTATCGCTGAGCAGTTGAGGGGAGTTGTTCCATCAACTTCAGGATTTGTTGTTTGTTTATTTCGTGAGGTGCAATAAGCCAGCACCATCCTTTGGCTGTACGATCAATTGCCTCTTTCAATACATCGATGTCTTGCGACCAAGTACTCCCAGCGACGATACATTTTCGATCCCCCACAAATGTTTTCATAAAGGAGAGGTCTTGCTTTTGGTGCTGCACACGATCAAAACGAGTATCTCCAGAAACAGAGTTTTGGGTAATGCCAATCTTGTGTAGGAGCTGTTGAGATTCTTCATCTTGCACAAAAATATGAGTAAACCCTCTCAAGAGTTTACGAAACCATCCACCCCAGGGTTTAAAAAATACTTGACGAGATTGAAAGAGCCCAGCAATGAGGTAGGTTGGTACTTGTTGTATGTGAAGTTCTATGAGCAAATTGGGCCAAAACTCGTATTTGACAAAAAGAACTTTCGATGGGTGTAAGTGTTTTATAAATCGCCTTATGTCCGACCTATTATCCCAAGGCAAATATGTCGTTAGATCGGCAACTTGATGTGCTTTTTTAACGTGATAACCAGAAGGTGAAAAAAATGTGACGAGATAAAAGCTGTCAGGATCTTCTGACTTCAGGGATTTTAGAACGGGTAGTCCTTGTTCATACTCCCCAAGCGATGCACAGTGCATCCAGACAACTGATTGGTTGATTGGAATTTTTTGGATGTCGCTCCAAATATGTTTCCTTCCCTCAACAAACTGTTTTGTTTTACCCGAAAGCGGGATAATAGTCAATAGCCCACGAACCAACCGAACCACAAAAGAATACAACAGTTGCATACACAAAGATAATGCTTTCCCAAGAGGCGATTGTTTTTGTAAATTTGCATCATCAAAAAATGGCTATGCGTAAAATACAAATGGTTGACTTGCAATCTCAATATGCGTTTATTCGCGAGCAAGTAGAAGCAGGAATGCAAGAAGTTCTCTCGAATGCACAGTTTATCAACGGACCTGCTGTTAAGTCATTCCAATCCAATTTGGAGGCATACCTAGGCGTCAAGCATGTGATTCCTTGTGCCAATGGAACAGACGCTTTACAGGTGGCAATGATGGGTCTTGGGTTGCAGCCAGGAGACGAAGTCATTACAGCAGATTTTACCTTTGCTGCGACAGTAGAGGTGATTGCCTTGTTGGGGCTTACGCCTGTTCTTGTTGATGTTGATCCAGTTTCTTTTAACATTTCCCCCCAAGCGATAGAACAAGCAATCACTCCCAAAACCAAAGCAATCGTACCTGTTCATCTTTTTGGTCAGGTAGCAGACATGGATGCCATCACGGCAATTGCCAAAAAGCACAACCTCTATGTCATTGAAGACAATGCGCAAGGCATAGGAGCAACCCATACTGACACAGAGGGAAATAAAATTAAAACAGGAGGAATTGGCCATGTGGGTTCGACTTCCTTTTTCCCTTCCAAAAACCTGGGCTGCTATGGTGATGGTGGTGCAATTTTTACCAATGATGATGAACTTGCACACAGCCTCAGAGGCATTGTCAATCATGGTATGTATGAGCGCTATCACCATGATGTGGTTGGTGTCAATTCCCGTTTGGACAGCTTACAAGCTGTTGTGTTGGATGAAAAACTCAAATTGCTCGATTATTACAATGAAAGAAGGAAATGGGCAGCTATTCGCTACACACAATTGTTTGCTGGGCATGACAACATCATTACCCCAGAGGTTGTTCGTGATTGTCAATCGCATGTGTTTCATCAATATACCTTGCGTGTGATTGATGCAAATCGTGATGAACTCGTCAAGCATCTTCAACAGAAAGGTATTCCATGTGGTGTATATTATCCGATTCCTCTTCATGCGCAAAAAGCGTATCGAAGTGATCGATTTAAGGAGGATGATTTTACAGTTACAAATCAATTGGTGAAAGAGGTGATTTCACTGCCGATGCACTCTGAGCTTGACGATGAACAAATACAATCGATTGGACAAGCAGTCCTTGCATTTTTACACAAATAATCTCAATCATCATATAAGTATTTCTATCACACGAGTTTTGAGTGTGCCTAGGGTTTTGTACTTTGCAATATGAAATCAATCTTCTCGAGCAGACGCTCCATATTTCCGATTCAATTTTCTGATAAAGAGATCTCCGACACTCAACTCAACGAACTGTTTGAAGCAGCCAATTGGGCGCCCACTCATCGGCGAACTGAGCCTTGGCGATTTAAAGTATTTCAAGGGGATAAAAAAACAGAGCTGTCACACTTTTTAGTCGATGCATACACCAATACGACACCAAAGTTTTCCAAACGTAAAAGCAAATCAATTGTTGAGAAAATCAACTTGTCATCAGCAGTAGTTTTGATCTGTATGAAACGAGATGAAAAAGAGAGTGTCCCTGAGTGGGAAGAAATCGCAGCTACAGCAATGGCGGTGCAAAACCTTTGGTTAAAAACGACAGAATTGGGACTGGGAGGATATTGGAGCACACCAGCTTACATCAATCAAATTCATCAATTTATTCCTTTGGAAGAAAATGAAAAATGCTTGGGGCTATTTTATTTGGGTGGATTTGAAGGCCCTATGCCCACTAGAGAACCTGGTGATTGGCGTAAAAAAGTACAATGGTTTGGCTAAGTCAACTCCTCAGTCAAGAGCCGCCTGAACATTGGCTTCACGATCAATTTTTTTCACCAAACCCTGTAACACTTTGCCTGGACCACATTCGATAAATTGCGTTGCTCCATCGCTACGCATGGCTTGAACTGTTTGGGTCCATCTCACAGGCCCAGTCAGTTGAGCAATCAGGTTGTTTTTGATGACTTCAGTATTTTGGGTAGCTTGTGCAGTTACGTTTTGATAAATTGGACAGCTAGGTTCGCTTAGTGTTGTTTGGCGTATGGCATCTGCCAATGTTTCGCGCGCTGGTTCCATCAGAGGGGAGTGAAATGCACCTCCTACAGGGAGAAGTAAAGCTCGTTTTGCACCTTTTTCTTTGAGTGTTTCGCAAGCAACTTCAACAGCTTCAACTTCACCAGAAATAACCAATTGCCCAGGGCAATTGTAGTTGGCCGCTACAACGATACCTTCTGTATGTTCACAGACCTCTTCCACAACACTATCGTCGAGGGCAAGCACTGCCGCCATTGTACCTTTGCTTTGGTTGCAAGCATCTTGCATCGCCTGAGCGCGCTGTGCAACAAGTTGTAGACCATCGGCAAAAGATAAAGCGCCAGTAGCAGTCAAAGCTGAAAATTCTCCAAGCGAATGCCCAGCAACCATTTGTGGGGTAAACCCATCGCCCAATGACATCCGAACTGCCATGGAGTGAACAAAAATAGCAGGTTGGGTAACTCGTGTTTCACGTAAGTCTTCAGCACTGCCTTCAAACATGATTTCGGTAAGTGAAAAACCTAAAATCTCATTGGCTTGGGCAAACAATGAAGCAGCTTCTTTGTGCTGCTCAGCAAGAGCTTTACCCATTGCTTGAAATTGGGATCCTTGTCCAGGAAAAACAAATGCATTCATATTATTTTTTTTGATAACGTAAAAAGGTAAAAGCGTGTGCATGCGTTTCATCAGCTGGGTGTTCCTCTCGCCAAACTTCCTCCCATTGATGTGGATTGATTTCGGGGAAATAGGTATCTGCTTCAAACGTAGCATGCACACGAGTAAGCTCAATTTCATCAGCAATTTTCATCGACTCTTTATAAATCTCGCCCCCACCAATAATAAAGGGTCGAGGGTCATCTTTGGCGATGCTAAGCGCATCAGAAATCGACGAAGCTACTTTGATGTTTTCGGCTTTATAGTCGGATTGTCTTGTAATCACAATATTGGTTCGATTGGGTAATGCACGTGGCATTGATTCAAAGGTTTTCCTACCCATAATGACAGCATGGCCACTTGTCAATTTTTTAAAGTGTTGCAGGTCTTTGGATAGATGCCAGATCAATTTGTTGTCTTTTCCTAGCGCGTGATTGGTCGATGCTGCTGCGATGATGGTAATGCGTTGACTGCTTTGATTTGTCTTTTCTTCATGCCACTCTGCATCGGCGATCAAACTCGCTTCTTTGTCGAGCTTACGTTTTATTTTTTCGATACGTGCTTCTTGCAAACCAACTAGATTTTTGATTTGTTGTTTTTCCCAAGCAGGATTCATAAATCGCTTGGTGACATAAACTTGAAAAGAATGTAATAGAAAAAAAACAACCCACAGCAAGGCAGCACTCAATACCCAAGGGTAGCCGAAAGGTTTGATGTCAACCCCATAACCCAAACCAATGTTGAGAATTGTCAGCACAAGTGAAACAAACAAAAAACTGACGAAGTGAAAATACAAACGCTTTTTTTGACGAATGCGAGCACGAGCATAGTCCACCAAATCAATTTGGCGATCATCTACGGTGGTCTTGTTTTTACGTCGAAAAATCATATTGTTATAACAGGTGCAAACATAGAGCTTTAGATCCTAATATTAAACAGCTACAGCTCCTTTAATATGCGGATGTGGGTCATAATTTTCAATGATAAAATCAGAAAATTCAAATCCAAAAATATCGGTTTTGTCAGGATTGATCGTAAGTTTTGGGAGTGTTCTCGGCTTGCGACTGAGCTGCAATTCGAGTTGTTCCATATGATTGGAGTAGATATGTGCATCGCCAAAAGTATGAATGAAATCTCCTGGTTTATATCCACAAGCTTGTGCCATCATATGCGTAAAAAGGGCATAAGAAGCTATGTTGAAAGGAACCCCTAAAAAGATATCTGCACTGCGTTGGTAGAGCTGACATGAAAGCTTGCCATTAGCTACATAAAATTGAAAAAAAGCATGGCATGGGGGTAAGGCAGCTTTTCCATTTGCCACATTCTCTGCAAAAGGTTTGGAGGTGTCAGGCATCACGCTTGGGTTCCATGCCGACACAAGCATCCTTCGACTATCTGGGTTATGCTTGAGTGTGTGGATAATCTCTTTGATTTGGTCAATGTTTTCACTGTTCCAGTTGCGCCATTGATGTCCATATACAGGACCTAAATCACCATTTTCGTCTGCCCATTCATTCCAGATTCTGACCCCATTTTCCTTGAGGTACTCAATATTTGTATCTCCTTTTAAAAACCAAAGAAGTTCATAAATGATTGATTTTAGGTGGAGTTTTTTTGTGGTGACCATAGGAAAACCTTTGCTGAGGTCAAATCGCATTTGATATCCAAAAACACTTTTTGTACCTGTGCCAGTACGGTCCGATTTTTCTACTCCATGGTCAAGTACATGGCGAACCAAATCAAGGTATTGTTTCATCCTAAATATTTTGATAAAAATAGTGTGATTCGACCATAGATTTCCATTTGATATCTACTTTTTTTCACATCGTTATCCACCATCCTAGCCAATGATTGCTCCTGCAATGACTGCAGAAATCAGGGAGGCTAATGTTCCACCGATGAGCGCACGAACACCAAATTGGGAAAGCACTTTTCGTTGACCTGGCGCAAGCGATCCAATCCCACCAATTTGAATTCCGATAGAGGCAAAGTTGGCAAAACCACATAGCATATAGGTTGCCATGATCATCGATTTCTGGTATTGTAGATGCACGATATTCATCGGGTCTTTGAGTTCAGCTAATTGGATGTATCCAACAAATTCACTGGCAGCTAGCTTCACTCCAAGCAACTGTCCCATTGGCATAATGTCGGGCGTTGGTACACCCATAATCCACATCAGTGGGGCGAAAATAATCCCGAGGATGGATTCTAGAGAAAAACTGTCATAGATTGTGTTTACTGCAAACCAATCATTAAGGGTTGTCCAATCACCAATCCAACCCAAAACGCCATTAAACATGGCAATAAAAGCAACAAAAACAAGTAGCATACCACCAATGGTGGTGGCAAGTTTGATGCCTTCTACAGTTCCATTTGAAATTGCATCCAGAGCGTTGGAGCCTATGTTTCGCATAGAAACACTGACTTCATTGTTGATCTTTTCGGTTTGTGGATAGAGGATTTTTGCAATCACAATTGCACCAGGTGCTGCCATGACAGAGGCAGCCAATAAGTGTTTGGCAAATTCCAATCGCATCACAGGGTCATCTCCACCCAAAAAGCCGATGTATGCTGCAAGGACACCACCTGCTACAGTTGCCATACCTCCAATCATGACCAATAGGATTTCAGATTTTGTCATACGTTCCAAATATGCCTTAATCATGAGTGGTGCTTCGGTTTGACCTAGGAATATGTTACCTATGACAGACAAACTTTCAGCCCCAGAAATCTTGAGTACTTTGGTCAATGCCAAAGCGAGGTACTTCACAACAACTTGTATGACACCCAAATAAAAGAGAAGTGATGTGAGTGAAGCAAAAAAGACAATGGTTGGCAGAATTTGAAAAACAAAAATAAAGCCATAAGAGTCGGCATTCATCAGATCGCCAAAAAGAAAAATACTACCTGCATTGGTAAAGTCAAGGATACTGACAAAGAGTTTTCCTATGCCTTCAAAAATTTGTTGTACCCATCCAACACGCAAAATCCCTATCGCCAGTGTCAATTGAATCAACAGTCCGATGCCGACTGTTTTCCAGGGAATTTTTTTTCGGTTCGAACTACAGGCAACAGCAATTGCCAAAAGCACAACCATACCTAGAAGTCCACGCATGATGCCTTGTATTTCCAAACCAGCACTGGGAATGACTTCTGTTTGAGTTATTGTATCTATCAAGTGTTTGTATTAGGGTTTGGACTCTCGTTTTGCAATCTCATCGCGTATTTTGACAGCGAGCTCATATTCTTCCTTTTTTAGTGCTTTTTGGATGAGTTTTTCCAACTCATCTACACTGAGTTGTTGAAGATCATCTGTGTTTTTGGAGTTGTCTTCTGAGTCTTTATCCAAATCCTTATCATCGATCATGACAGCTGCTTTTTCAAGAACACTTTCGTGTGCAAAAATAGGCGCATTGAAGCGCAAGGCTAAAGAGATCGCATCAGATGTACGAGAGTCGATAATTTCTTCAATTTGATCGCGTTCACAAATTAAACTAGAATAAAAAACCCCATCGACTAGTTTTTGTATAATCACCCTTTTGACATGAATTTCAAATCGTTCGGAAAAATTGCGAAACAGGTCATGTGTAAAGGGTCTTTGGAGTTGGATATCATCGTCTAGTGCCACAGCAATAGATTGGGCCTCAAACTCACCAATAATGACTGGAAGTTTACGAGGACCTTCAACTTCATCAAGGATGAGTGCGTATGCACCACTTTGATTTTGGCTGTATGAAATCCGATTGACCTGAAGTTTGATTAAACTCATATGTAAACAATTACAACGAATTTATGTAAAAAAGGCGATTAAACCTTGCTTATGCTCGTGCTTTTAATTTTTCGGTCAATTTTGGCAAGACTTCAAAAGCATCGCCAACAATTCCATAGTCTGCTGCCTTAAAGAAAGGAGCCTCTGGGTCTGTGTTGATAACGACTTTTATTTTTGATGCGTTGACACCAGCTAAATGTTGAATTGCACCTGAAATACCCACAGCAATGTAGAGATTTGTTGCGACAGGTTTTCCCGTTTGCCCCACGTGTTCGCTATGGGGTCGCCAACCCATATCCGAAACAGGTTTTGAGCAAGCCGTAGCAGCTCCCAATACATCGGCAAGATCCTCAATAAGCCCCCAGTTTTCAGGGCCTTTGAGCCCTCGTCCTCCAGAAACAACAACATCAGCATCGGCAATGGTTGCTTTTCCTTCGCTTTGTTCTAAACTGGTCTGGGTGCATTTGGATGTTGTTTGTACATCTTGCTGTTCAACTGTCGTTGACGAGTCTTGCGATATCTCCTCATGCACATTGTTTGACAAACCGATGATATTGATTGCGCCAGCAAGTGTTGTGTTGGCAAATGCCTTGTTGCTAAAAACCGAACGCTTCACTGTCAGGGGATCGCTGGAAACAGGAAGTCCTACGACGTTGGTAACATAGCCAGCTTGCAGCTTACCTGCTAGGATACCACCCATGTATTTGGCATCAGCACTACTGCTAATTAATATGATTTTTGCTTCTTCTTTTGTGGCAATTTCAGCCAAGGCAGTTGCATATGCATGCGCCTCAAAATGCTTGGTTTGCATCTCTAGATTGATCAGTTTTGACGCACCATAATTGGCAAGTTGATCAGCATCTTCACAGTTAACAGTAACTATTGTGAATGTGGTATTTTGTTGTTTGGCAAGGGCAAAGCCATAGGATGATAGTTCAGTTGACCCTTTTTTGAGTTTTCCTTTTTGTGATTCGGCAAATAGTAGAACAGACATATTTTATAAGACTTTAGCTTCGTTTTGTAGTAGATCGATAAGTTGGTCGATATCGTCGGCAGGAATGAGTTTGACAGCTGCCTTGGGTGCAGGCTTTTCAAAATTTTGAATTGCTGATTTGGCTTGCGATTGTACAGCTGTAACAACCTCTAGTGGCTTTTGCCTTGCTTGCATAATTCCTCTCATATTTGGTATCCGAAGATCGGTTTCCTCCACAAGTCCTTTTTGACTGCCGATTATTAGGGGTAGATCGACGTTTAGCACTTCCATACCACCATCCATCTCTCTTGTTGCAGTGGCAGTAGAACCATCGATTTCTAGCTGAACACAAGTGTTGACAAAAGCGATATCACTTTTAGCAGCTACCAAACCAGGAACCATAGAGCCATTATAATCGATTGACTCACGACCAGCGATAATCAAATCGTAGGGATTGTCTTGAAGATAGTTTGAAATTTGGTCTGCCACAACAAAAGCATCCAATGCAGGAGTATCAATTCGAATTGCTTTATCGGCACCAATGGCAAGTGCTTTTCTCAGGGTTGGTTCTGCACTCGCTTGCCCAACGTGTAGCACGTCTACAGAAGCGCCTACTTTTTCTTTAAACCAGATGGCTCTTGTCAACCCAAACTCATCATTTGGGTTGATGACAAATTGAACACCTTGGTCATCAAAGACAGTGTCATTTTCCTTAAAATTTATTTTTGAAGTTGTGTCTGGTACACAACTTATACAGACTAAGATTTTCATGAGAAATAGATGAAATACAAAGATAAAAAAAATCTTCAAATTATTATGCACGCATAATAATTTATACAATTCACAATAAGTTAGTTGATTCTTGTAAATATTGCTATTTTTGCGCAGTCAAAAAAAAGCATGAGAACAATCCAGTTCAGAGAAGCCATTTGTGAAGCCATGTCAGAGGAAATGCGTCGTGATGACAGTATTTACCTGATGGGTGAGGAGGTAGCTGAATACAATGGGGCCTACAAAGCCTCGAAAGGAATGTTGGATGAGTTTGGCGAAAAACGTGTAATTGACACACCGATTTCTGAGCTAGGTTTTGCTGGTATTGGTGTTGGGTCAACAATGACAGGAAATCGTCCGATCATTGAATTTATGACTTTCAATTTTGCACTTGTTGGGATTGATCAAATCATCAATAATGCTGCAAAAATACGTCAGATGTCTGGTGGACAGTTTCCTTGCCCGATTGTTTTTCGAGGGCCAACTGCTTCAGCAGGGCAGCTCGCTGCCACGCACTCCCAATCGTTTGAAAGCTGGTATGCCAATTGTCCTGGACTTAAGGTTATTGTTCCATCCAATCCATATGATGCCAAAGGTCTGTTGAAGGCTGCCATTCGTGATGATGATCCTGTCATATTTATGGAGTCTGAACAAATGTATGGTGACAAAGGCGAAGTGCCAGATGGGGAATATGTACTCCCAATTGGGGTTGCCAATACCACACGTACAGGTACAGATGTTACCCTTGTTTCCTTTGGTAAGATTTTCAAGGAAGCTAACGCTGCTGCCGAACTACTTAAAAAAGAAAACATTTCTGTTGAGCTGATCGACCTACGCACAATCCGTCCGCTTGACATCAACACAATCCTCGAGTCTGTTAAGAAAACAAATCGTCTGGTCATCCTAGAGGAATCTTGGCCATTTGGTAATATTTCGACTGAAATCACTTATCAAATTCAAAACCAAGCCTTTGATTATTTAGACGCACCAATCATAAAAATCAATACAGCAGACACTCCTGCACCATATTCACCCGTTTTGTTAGCCGAGTGGCTTCCCAATCGGGAAGATGTGGTTCGCGCAGTGAAAAAGGTCATGCTATAATTCATACCAAATTATATAATCCACATGGAAAACTTCATTCAATATACTCCTATTATACTCGCAGTTGTAGGTCTAATCGTCATGTACATACAATCTGTTTGGGTAAGAAAACAATCACCAGGTACTGAGAAAATGCAGTCGATATCCAAGAGTATCAAAGAAGGTGCTCTGGCGTTTTTAAATGCAGAATATCGTTTGTTATTGGTTTTTGTAGTCATAGCATCAGGTGCACTCTATGGGATATCGACCATGGTAGAAACCACAAGTTGGTTGATAGTTCCAGCTTTTGTTGTTGGTGCTATTTTTTCAGCTTTGGCTGGGAACATCGGGATGCGAATCGCAACAGAAGCCAACGCACGAACTGCAGAAGCTGCAAAAACCAGTTTGCCAAAAGCACTAAAGGTGTCTTTTGGTGGTGGTACTGTGATGGGTCTTGGCGTCGCTGGACTAGCTGTATTTGGATTAGCGTTATGGTTTTTGTTTTTAGTAGGACAATTTATTGATGGATCTGATTTTTATACAAATATGACCATCGTTTTAGAATCATTGGCTGGGTTTTCGCTAGGTGCCGAGTCCATTGCTCTTTTTGCCAGAGTTGGTGGTGGAATCTACACAAAAGCAGCTGACGTAGGAGCAGATTTAGTTGGAAAAGTTGAAGCTGGTATTCCGGAGGATGACCCGAGAGATCCAGCCACTATTGCTGATAACGTTGGAGATAATGTAGGGGATGTTGCTGGTATGGGAGCTGATCTTTTTGGTTCATACGTTGCAACAGTACTTGCTGCAATGGTTCTTGGAAACTACGTTATAACTGATATGGGAGGTTCAATTGATGACACTTTTGGTGGAATTGGGCCAATATTATTACCTATGGCAATCGCCGGAGTTGGTATTATTATTTCTTT
>Ga0160423_10004182_pt1 | contig 11903 bp, 7 predicted proteins | sample CRUFie14St8metaG_FD_108191 | JGI IMG/M metagenome (GOLD analysis project Ga0160423, IMG submission 108191) | Marine microbial communities from the Costa Rica Dome - CRUD Field 142mm St8 metaG | ecosystem: Environmental > Aquatic > Marine > Oceanic > Photic zone | place: Costa Rica: the Eastern... | reverse complement strand
GACTACGAGGAGCGTAAGAAACGAAATGCCACAGAGTCTAACACAAAGGGTAGTTAATACATTTGTAAAAGGTTTGATTACTGAGGCAGGTGAGTTAACGTTTCCACCAGATGCTTCAGTAGATGAACTTAACTGTGACCTTAGACGTGACGGTTCAAGACGTAGACGTAAAGGTGCAGCTAAAGAAACTAACCACGTACTATCTAGCTTTACAGTAGCTGATTCAGAAGTTACTGCAACAGGATCATGGTTGAATGTTGGCGGTGAGTCAGGTAAAGAGTTTCTAGTATTCCAGAAAGGTGCTACACTATACTTCTTTAATAAGTCTGATGTGCCCTTTTCAGCTAATATAGAAACAGCTACGGTTAATTTAGCAACATATGAAGTATCAGGGGGTGTTGGTGCATCTAACGCTAAGTGTAGTTTTACTTCACTAAAAGGTGCATTAATTGTAGTATCTGAAGCTATTGACCCTATCTATGTAGAGTACGATAATGTAGCTGAGACTGCTACAGTAAATCAGATAAGCTTTCGTACTCGTGACTTTGAATGGCAAGGTAACACAACAGATTACGATGAGTCTAAGTCTAGTCCATCAATTCAAAGACAGTACGATACAGAAAATGCAGGATGGGTTGCACCTAACGGTGACACTGCTCTAAGTGCGTATCAATCAGCTAATTCTAATAAACACCCACCTCTTACACATGCTTGGTATGCAGGTAAAGACTCTACTGGTGCTTTTGATGCGGCTGAGTGGGCAAAGGTCTACACAGGTAACAGCCTTACAGGTAACGGTCACTACATACTAGACTTCTTCAGTAAAGATCGTTCTACTGCTTCAGGTATATCTGGACTCACAACAGAAGTAGAATCAAGTAGATTTAAAACTGTAGCTAACTTCGCAGGACGTGCTTTCTATGCAGGTCTAAACAGTAGTAAGAACTCTGATGTAATATTGTTTAGTCAATTAATAGATGACTTTTATCAACTAGGTGAGTGCTTACAAAGAAATGATCCTACATCAGAACAGATAAGTGATCTTCTAGCTACAGACGGTGGTACAATAAGAATATCTGGTGCTGTTGGTATCAAAGTACTTTACGTTATCGATGCTAGTTTGTATGTCTTTGCTGAGAATGGTGTGTGGCGTATTGAAGGTATCGATGGTGTCTTTAGTCCTACAGCATTCGCAGTTAAAAAAATTACTGATGTCGGTATCGTAGATGCAGGTAGTTTCGTAGTAGCTGATGGCTCTCCTATTTGGTGGAGTAAGAACGGAATACACACTTTACAGTTTGACTCTACAAGTGGTAGACCAGTAGAAAATAATCTAACTATAGGAACTATACAAAAATACTGGGATGAAGTTCCTACTGCATCTAAGACTAAACTAATATCTACCTTTGATCCTATAAACAAACGTGCTTATTGGTCATGGCCTAAACAGGGTGAAACCGTAGAATCTAAAGTAAACCACATTCTTGTTTTAGATGTAGCTTTGAGAGCTTTCTATCCTTGGTATGTAGAAGACGAAACAGGTACTACAGATTCAATTATAGGTATTGAGTTCTTTTCTGGATTTGGTGCGGCTGCTTCTACTTTAGATGTGGTTACAACAAACGGAGATGATGTAATAACTTCTGCAGGAGATGATGTTGTATCTATTCAAACCGCTGCAGTAGCTACAGGATTACCTGCAATCATCTTGATTATACGAGATGGCGATACAAACAAAATGACTATGGGTTCCTTCACTGAAGATAACTTCTTAGATTGGGGAACTACAAACTATAGTTCTTTTGCTGAAGCAGGTTATGACTTTATGGGTGACTTACTTCTAAGAAAAAATGCACCTTACGTTACCACGTACATGAGACTAACAGAATCTGCATGGGAAGGTAACGAAACAGATGGATATGCTCCAAACAATCCATCTTCAATGTTGGTATCTGCTTTCTGGGATTTCAAGAACATTTCATCTAGTACTGCACAACAAGCATATAGATTGAAGTCAATACCAATAGTTGATTCTAATAACTTATTAAACTTCGACTACCCTGATTCTGTCATTACAACAAGAATGAAAGTAAGGGGTAGAGGAAGATCAATGCGTATAAAGTTTGAAAGCGAACAAGGCAAAGACTTTATACTTCTAGGTTACTCCGTTTTAAGTGGACGTAACAACGCACATTAACAGGAGACTAAATGTCTTATACAATACGTGACGCTAACCATAGCGATACTTTAGATATTATTCTTACGGTAAAACAATTCTGTAAAGAAATACCTCATAAAGCTTGGAGTAAAGTTAACTCAACAAAAGTTAATCAACTTGTAACAGACTTGATAAATATAGAAGGTGGCTTTGTTAAAATAGTTATTCACGAAGGTGAAATTGTAGGATGTCTTATTGCTATGGCATCTGAACTTCCAGTAAATGACTTTATAGTAAGTCAAGAGTTAATGTTTTGGTTAGACCCAAATCATCGTAACGGAAAAACTTCTCTTAAATTAATTGATAGCTACGTAGAATGGGCTAAAAATCTAGGATGTAGTTTTGTAAGGTTGTCTAGTATTGATCAGATATTAGGTGGAAAAGCAGGTATTCTGTTTAAAAGAAAAGGTTTCAAGGAAGTAGAAACCGCATACATAAAGGAATTATAATATGGCTCTTTTTACTCTTTTAGGTGCTGCTGCAGGAGCCGCTGTAGGTGCGGTAGCAATAGGAGGTACTGCTGCAGTTGTAGGGGGTGCTGTTTTAGGAGCAGTTGCAGGAACAGTTGTAGGAAATAAAATAAGTAATGCTCAAGATGCAGCGGCTGCAGCTACTGCTCAAGCAGAAGAGCAGATAGGCGTTATAACAGATAAACAAGAGGAAATTATAGGTGTTACTGAACAGGTAACAGGACTGCAATCACAACAGATAGCAATACAGAAACAGATAGCTGAGGATAGACAGGAACAAGAAAGACTTGCTGTACTTAGGCAACGTAGACAAGCTATACGAGAGGCTCAAATAGTACGAGCGAGACAAACAAATATAGCTTCTGCTATGGGTGCTGTAGGTTCAGCCGTATCTGGCGGTGCTGCATCTATTGGTTCTCAACTATCATCTGCTTTAGGCTACTCAACACAGCAATCAGGTCTGTCTGAAGAGATACTTCAAGGACAACAAAGAGGCATGGACTTACAATCTGAAATAAACACACTTTACGGTAAAGCTAACGTTCTTCAAACAGAAGCTAATATTGCAGCTACAAAAGCAGGTATGTTCAGTTCTAGAGCAGGACTGTTTTCACAGCAAGCAAGTAGCTATATGGGATTGTTTACTAACTTTATGAACGTAGGTTCAAGTATGATACCATACATATAAGGACTTATTAAATGGAATTACAACAGCCTATCGACTACACTGAAGATAGTATGACTCCTATCGATGAGGAGCTTCCTGAAGTAGTTACTCAAGAAGATACTGATCAAAGCATACAAGAAGCATTTATGGCTACAGGTCAGGATGTTGCTCCTTCAGAAGCTAAAGAGATGTTGTTTAAGAGTGCTAATCCTATAGAAGCTTTGATTCGAGATAAGTTCTACACTGAGGAAATGCAAGCTGAAGAACTCGAAAAAGCATACAAGAGTGCTGAGTTAAAGTCAAATGACTTCTTTGAAAACCCTGATTTCTTTTATGAGCAAGCTAAAGGATTTTCTAAAGATGATGTAGATGCTTTAGACATACGTGCTGCTATCAACTCAAGAATAGAACAGAGAATTTTACAAGACTTGATTGATAGAGAGTCGGATGTTCTTTTTCCTACACTTGACACTATACTAGACTTCGGTGCATATGTTCTTAGAGAATCTACTATAGGAATACCTGAAAACTTAACTGATCGAACTGAACGATTAGGCACTGAACTTGTGTTCAATAAAATGAACATGAAACCTAGTGAGTATAAAGCTTGGTTTCAACAGACAGCCGATGAAATTATGCAGGAAGGTGTTCGTGAAAACGATGCTAACAAGATTGAATGGTTGAGGAGTGTTGTTGCAAGTAACGGATATGACAAAGATGCAGGTATAAAGAAAGCGTTTGCTCTAGTAGACTTGATAGGTGTAGGAGAGTTAGCTTCTGTAGGGTTTAAATTAGCACGCACTGCATCAATACCTACTACACGTATTGGACGTATTGCTGAACTTGAAGGACCAGAACAAGCTGCTAGAATTGGTGAAGGTATTGCTGTTCGTAATCTTGATCCAGAAGTAAACGCTGATCTTGGACCTAGAGTTGTTAACCCACACCCACCTAAAGTGGCTACGCCTGAAGGTTGGTACTCTCGTGCTCTAAGAGAGAATCAACTAGCAGATGAGATAGCTACTATCTACAAGAGTGGAGCTATGGGCCGTATTGTAGATCAGGATACTATACGAGCATCTGTATCTTCAACAGTATCTAAGTTCAGACAACGAGTTGACAATCCTGTATACAAGTCAGACTTAGAAGAAACAGGATTCGGAAACTACACAGTCAACATACAACTAGGTAAAACTACTGATGGCACACCTTACAAGCCAACGCCAAGAGGTGAACCGTCTGCAGGTGTCAATCGTTTAGCTGAGAATACAGGCGGTGAGGTAGTTCCAGTTAAAAACTCTGCAGGTGAGTTACAGGGGTACGTTGTTCAGTTCAGAGAAAACATAGATTTATCTAAAGAAGTAGCTGCTATAGACGCTGACGAACTTCTCAAGATGGAACGTGGCGTAGTTAGGAATACTCTAGGTAGAGTGTTCGGTAATACTCTTATGGGTTCTACTGCTTTACGTGGTGTTGACAGATTAACTACACTAGCTCAAATGGGTGAGTCTGCTCAGTCTGCAGTAAAAGGTGTATTCCAGAAAGAAGCAAAGAAGATAAATGCTCTTGGCCCCAGTGATCGTGCAACACTGTCTTCTATTGTAGGTAAACTACGGGATGATCCAGTAGAGGCTGTCAGACGTGGATGGTACAGTGAAGAAGAGTTTGCTGTACGGTATGCAGAACTAACAGGAAAGCAACCAAGTCAGAAAGTTATAGATGCTTACGATGCAGAGGTTGCTATATCTAATACTGCAGCCGTTATTCGTGCTAACAACATCATGCGTACTTATGTACAGAAGGGATACCGCGCAGTAGAAATGCCTGACGGTATTCGTGTACCTGCAAAGACTACATCTACAGCTAAGATAGAAGCAGATGAGTACATCCTAGACTTAAATGATAATGTTCGTCTTTACAAGAATGAGATAGATGCAGGGTTTGACGTATGGAAACTAGATCGTGATGATCTTGGAGTACGTTACGTAACTAAACCAAGAAAAGTTGACGCACTAGAGCCACAAGACGTTATGGGTTTCAACGCAGGTGGTCCTCGAACTAACCCTAATGCTAACTACTTTGTAGTATTAGGCCGTGAAGGTAAGTTCCCTAAATCCTTGTTGACAACATTTACTGAGGCTGATGCAAAGCTTGCAAGAGATCAATTAACAGCTTTACAAAATGCACTAAGAGATGCACCTGAAACTGTTGATGATGTCTTAACTGCTAATAACGATTGGAATCCTACGATTACTAATCTAGATGAGCTACGTAAATTCTCAGATGAAAACAACTGGGATTTAGATGAAGGTATTATTGCCTACAAAGAACGTAATTCATTCGTACAAGACGTAGATGCTGATGATGCTACATACAGAATGGCATTCTCTGACTATGTAGAAAAAGAAGCATCACGGCAAGACAGAGTTTTACCCGAGTTCGGTGGTAAGAAAACGTACAACGTTGATCCTATGGATACCATAACTCAACAGTTCGGAACAGCCGTACAAGAGTTAGCTAATCACGCATACACATACAATGCTATGGTAGGTTGGGTAAAGAGAGCACAGAAAGCAGGAGTCAATTGGCTTCCTGAAGGTGTGTCACCAAATGATTATCGTACACTGTTTATGGATGCAAAGATAACAGGTAATACTGCATTTGATAGACGTATGAAAGAGATACGTGATATTGAGATGAGACGTATGGGTGTCAAGAGTGCAGCCGTACAAACAATGGAAGACTTAGGAAGACAAGCTTCTGAGTATGTGTTCCAAAAGACTCACATACCTACACGTCTAGGTGATCCAAGTAATGCTCTACTTAACATTGGTTTTCAGTCTGCCTTTGGTTTCTTGAACGTATCTCAAGCTTTTGTACAAGGTTCTCACGCTGCTACAATCATGGCTATTTCTCCGAAGCATGGTTTTCGTGGATCAAGTATGGCTTTGACTATGCGTAGTCTGTATCACAAGTCTCCTGAAGTAGTAGACTTAGGTGTTCAACGTCTATCTAAGTACTACAACATGCCAGAAGATGAGATAAAAGAGATCATAGAATATGTTCGTACATCTGGACGTGAAGTAGTTGATGCTGAAGCAATCGAACAAGGCACTGGTGTATCATATGGTATCTCTGGTTTCCAAGGAGAAAGCTACAAACCATCACTGTTACGTAAAGCTTGGCTATCTACAAAGAAAACTGCACGTCAAGGTATGGACTTAGGTTTGATACCTTTCAACCAAGGTGAACGATTAGGAAGACTTACTGGTACGTACACTGCTATACTAGAGTTTAAGGCTAAGAATCCTGGAGTATCTATCCTAAGTGATCGTGCTCGTATGTGGATTAGTAGACGTGATCAAGATTTAACATTCAACATGACTGCAGTAGGCAGACCTCAGATTCAAAGTGGTCTAATGCGAGTTCCTACACAGTGGTTATCTCATACATTCAGAGCTATGGAATCTGTGTTTGTAGGACGTAACTTTACTAAAGCAGAACGAGTACGAATGTTTGGAATGTTGATGCCTTTCTATGGTACTGCAGGTTTCGGTCTTACTCATGCAGCCGACTCTCTAGCAGACTACTTCGGTATAGAGGTTAACAGTAATACGTTTACATTCTTGAAGTATGGTGTGATTGATGGGCTTACTGACTACCTCATGGAAGACACAGACGGTAGAGTTGGTACAGGATTAGCAGGTAGACTAGCTCCTGCAGGTGCTGTTGTAGAGACATATCGTAAGATCAAAGAAGGTCAGTTCATTGAAGTTATAGGTGGCCCTTCAGGTGATATTACAGGTGGTATCGTAGACGCATTCATGGAAGCATACTCATCTCTAAGAGATAATCGTGGAACTATGCTAAGTGATGATGTCATTAAGATTCTAAGACAGCCATCAGGTCTAGATAACATTGCTAAAGCTTACGGTATCTTTAATAACGGTATTTATCGTAGTAAGAATGGTATAACAATTCCAGGAGAAATGGGTACAACAGAAGGTATCTTACAGTTACTTGGTATAGGTAGCTTGAAACAGGCTGAGTGGTATGATACTCGAAGAACTATGTTCACAAGTAACAAGAAACTAACTAAGTTCCGTAAAGAAATAAACAGTGAAGCTAACTACGCTTTTGATTTACTACAAGGTGACACTGCAGATAAAGAGAAAGCATTCAAGTTGTTTAATGAATTGAAGGTAAAGATTGACATGAGTGGGTTTTCTCCTGAGATTCAGACATCTTTAAGAAAAAGTATGAATCGTAGACTCGATGATCAGTTCTTTAATGTATACGAAAATCTACTAAGATCAGATCAAGACGCTGAAGCAGAACGCCTCAGATCAGTACTAGGAAGGTAAAGGAATGGCAGATATATTCGCACCTAAAACATCTTTTAATATCGGGTATGAGCGTGTAGTCTCTCAACCTGTAGAAGATAAAAGAGGTGAGACGCAAGCTAAGTTTCAGGCTATGGCTAATCAAGTCCAAGCTTCAGCTATACGAGCACAGACTCAGGTTGAACGTGCCAAGATGGGTGCAGAAAATGCAATGATTCAAGGCTACGGAAACCTAGCTATATCTGCATTGAAGTTTGGTGCAGGTTATGGACGCCAATATCAGAAGGGTGTGATTTCTGGTGCTGCAGGTGAATGGCTTGATTCAATGGTAAAGGCCCAAGACTTACGTGATCAAGGTCAAGTAAACGAAGCTAGTATGTTCGAAAGAAAATCTACTAGAGCAGCCGTAGGTGCAGGTGTTGATTTAGATAAGTATAAGACAGAGTATGAGGCTATCACTGGCAGACCTATGGAGTATGTAGGTCAAACTCGTGAGCAACAAGTATTCGAGATGATGAAGAGTGATAAGAACTACCAAATGGCATATCTAGCTGCTCAAGGTACTCTTGGACCTAATGCTTCAGAAGAACAATTAACTTCAGCCGCTTTAGCTTCAATACAAAAACAAGCTATCGCAACTAACACTCTAGCTCTTGTTGGTGCAGGTAATCAACTTGATTGGGAAACTCAAGTAAAAGGCGCATACAACACAACTCTAGATCAATTTGATCAGGGTATTGTAGCAGGGTTAATTAGCAGGACTCAAAAAGGTCAACCTATAACTCCAGGAGAGATAGATACTGTTCTTTTACAACATAACCTTATGTCTCAGAAGTTGATAAAACCTGCTTATGTTTCAGATGAACAATGGAACTCAGTAAAACAGAGACTAGATTTACAGAAAGAGTTCTTGACTACACTGAAAGCTGCTCGTGATCCTGATAATCTGTTAACTGACATTGTTTCTCAAATGATGCAGAGCGCAGAGTCACCTGAAGATGCTATGGCTGTAGCAGCCGCCTCTGATCCAAGTAATCTAGCAGCTACTCTAGGTGTCAATATACCAGAAGTTATGAATAAAGTATCTTCAACTGCATTTACAGATAATAACTTCAAGAACAGAGGTAAGATACTAAATGATTTACAGGAAGTAGATGTAACTCAGCCTGTCAGTGGTAACTCTACTTTCACAATAGATACTGCTCCATCATTTCTAAAAGATCACGTCAATGATGATCCTAAAGCTATGCAAAGAAATGTAGAAGCAGGGTTAGAGATGATTAAGAATCTAAAACCTATGGAACTTCAGGGTGAAGGTGCTATAAAACAGTTCTACAATGCAACAATGTCTATGGCTGCAGGTATGTTGTCAGATAAACAATTCTACTCTTCAGCTACAATGTCTAAAGTATTCAACAATCCTAACTTAGAACAGGCTTTAGGTATGGTTGCTGCAGTAGATCGTGAAGCTGCAGATGAAATACGTATATCTTTACGTAGTGTTGCTAACTTACAAAGAAGAGCATTGCAAGCTAACCTACAAAGTATGGAGAGTGCTTTAGTTGGTGCAGTATGGGATGAGCAAGATCAAACCTACTACATAACTGGTGATCAAGGTAAGTTTTTAAACAGACCTAACTCTACAATCTCTGGAGAAATGACAGATAAAGGTTTTAAAATATCAGATACTAGTGTGACATTTCCTGAAGGTTACAAAGAAGCTATAGATAGACGTAAATCTCTTACAATACTTGATCGTGCTATAAATAATTTATCTGTACAAGGTGTAGAAGAAGAGACTACAACAACACAAACTCAGTCCGTAGAAGGTATAACTTATAAACTTCCTGAAGATGTACAAGCAGATACTGAGTTTTTAAATGAAGTTGCTAGGGTAGCAAACGAGGTTGGAGTTCTTCCTGATCAACTATTAGCAGTAATAGACTTTGAAACAATAGGGTCTTTCTCTCCTAGTGAAAAGAGTGGGACGTCAAGTGGTACAGGTCTGATTCAATTCTTAGAAAGAACAGCCAAAGGTTTAGGAACCACTACTTCTGAACTATCTCAAATGAGTCGTGCTGATCAAATGGAATACGTAGGAAAGTACTTAAATAGGTACGAAGGTGATATAAAGAATACAGGTGATCTTTATATGGCGGTACATTGGCCTAATGGTATAGGTCAGTCTGATGATTATGTTCTTTACAGAAAAGGCTCTAAAGCATACAGAGCTAACTCAAGTTTAGATACTTCAAAAGATGGTACGGTTACTAGAGGAGAAGCATTAGTAAGACTTAGAGATGTAACCTCTGCTAAGTTTACTGACGTACAACAAGTGGCTGAGTCTGCTATAAATAACTCTACTGTTCAGCCACAACCTAGACCTGCACCTATAACTGAAAGTTTAATTCCTGAACCTAGACCTGAACTTGCAAACGCAACTCAAGCTCCTTGGTACACGGAAGAAGTAGGAGAGAAGTTCGCTAAGTCAATTAAAGACTCAACAGGACAAACTCTTAACTTATCTGATATACTATACTTTGCTACAGAGGAAGAGGCTCAAGCGGCTGTGGACTCTGGAAGATTACAATCAGGAGAGTTTGTTATCATAGGAACAAAGTACGTTGAGGTAGAATAACATGGGTTTTAAAACTATAACTTCTGTAGAGCTACCTTCAGCCGAAACATCTAAAGCTACATTTAAGAGTATATTTGATATAGGCTCAGATGTTGTAGAAACTGTAGGTGGTGCTGTTAGTTCAGGTGTTGATAAGATGCAAGGACTAGGTGAGAAAGCACTCGAAGGTGTGAAGGTTGCTTCATCTACACCAGTTAGAACTATGTTAAAAGATATATTTGTTCCTAACTTTTTAGTAGGGGATATAACTGAGTCTAGTTTTAGTCCTGAATCTTTAGATATTCTTAAACAAGCTGCAATAGATAAAGGTATAAAACCCGGGCAAAGAGTTAAACTTGATTATGAAGACTACAACAAGTACGGTGCTAAACTTTCTGCTAAATTTGTAAGTGGTACAAACAAAGACACCAGAGACTTAAAAGATAAACTGATAAATATCACACCTGCAGACGAAGTTAAGATGACTCTTGGTGAGGTCATGGTAGAAGCAGACGCAGACGGCAATCTAGTAACAGTAGATCAGTACGACTTTAACAACTGGGCCTACTACGGCAAAGGTAAACAGAAAAATGGTAAGTATTTATCCTATTCTGCAGATGAGTTTGAGAAGTCAGGGTTAACTTTCTTTGAAGCATTGAATGACACAATAAAGAACAGTCCATCTGATTATCAAATGGTTAGGAATCTTGCATTCTTGTTTGGTAGTAGAGATTACGAAGGAACAGAAAGAGACACAGGCCGACAGGTCAGATTACAATTAGGTAAACTAGGAGCATAGAATGAGTTTTAGGTTAAGTCAAAGGTCATTGGATAGACTCGAAGGAGTACATCCAGATATGACTGCAGTAGTTGAGAGAGCTATAAAACTTTCTAAGGTAGACTTCGGAGTGACGCAAGGAGTCAGAACTTTAGAAGAGCAGAAAGCTAACGTAGCTGCAGGAAGATCACAAACTATGAGGTCTAAACACCTACTACAAGACGATGGATTCAGTCATGCTGTAGACGTAGTAGCGTATGTAGGTCCAGATGTATCATGGGAACTGAACTTGTATGATGACATCTGTGATGCTTTCAAAGAAGCAGCTATAGAAGTAGGTTGCAGTATAAAGTGGGGAGCAGCTTGGAGTGAAGGTGACATAAGAACCTATCCAGGAACCTCAGAAGATGCTATGATGGCATACATAGACCTAAGACGTTCTCAATCCAGAAGACCCTTCATTGATGCCCCACATTTCGAGAAAATGTAATGGAGATGTTAGAGTTCATAGCCCAGTGGTTAGCTACACCTCTTGCTTTTGTAGTATGGTTTCTATTTATGAAGTCAACAAAGAACGAGAGAGACATTGCAGTATTACAAGCACAGTATGAATCTAACAGACTAGCCTACGACAGAGAGATGAAAGAACTGAAAGAAACTGTTAAGGCAATCTTTAACAAACTAGACAATATAGAGCAAGCATTAAGAGATAAGTAATGGACCCAGTAAGTTGTGTTATGATGGCATCAGGTGCTTTCAAAGCATTGAAGGGTGCAATTGGTGCAGGTAAAGACTTGCAGGAAATGACAG
>Ga0160423_10004181_pt1 | contig 11903 bp, 12 predicted proteins | sample CRUFie14St8metaG_FD_108191 | JGI IMG/M metagenome (GOLD analysis project Ga0160423, IMG submission 108191) | Marine microbial communities from the Costa Rica Dome - CRUD Field 142mm St8 metaG | ecosystem: Environmental > Aquatic > Marine > Oceanic > Photic zone | place: Costa Rica: the Eastern... | reverse complement strand
GATTTTTTTCTCTATTTGCTCGGTCACCAACACCAAAATAAACATGGCCTTTTTTGTCAAAAACAATGCGTGATCCGAAATGTTCTCCTTTTTTTGAATTTGGAACCGATTTGTAAATTAGCTTTAAATTAATCAAAGAATTTCCTTCTAATTCTCCACAATATAAAGCGGTATTTCCTCCTTTATTATCATTTTCAGTATTAGTTGCTAGCGTCATATATATAATATTATTTTTTTTGAAGTCGGGATGCAAGGCTAAATCCAAAAGACCTCCTTGACCCCTAGTATATATGTATGGCAGACCTTTTACCTCAGTTTTTTTTCCGTTTTTTACTCGGTATAATAATCCTGAAATTTCTGTGACTAATAATTCATTTTTACTAATAAAAGCCATTCCCCAAGGAACGTCTATCCCATCAATTATAGTTTTATAGGTGTAGTCATTTTTCAAAGGAGTTTCTATAAACGGTGGATTGTTTTGAGCGCAACCAAAACTAGTTAAAAGTAAGAAAAGAATTGCTGAAATAATTTTTTGCATTTGAAATCATTTTATTAAGGATTTCACTAACATACAAATTTTTATAATCAAAATAATAATGCTTAGTATTAATAAATTTTAAATACTATTAAAAAAAAATATGGTTAATTTGAATGAGTCGGGATGACAGGATTTGAACCTGCGACCCCACGCACCCCATGCGTGTGCGCTACCAGGCTGCGCTACATCCCGAGAATATATTTTGTCGGGGTGGCAGGATTCGAACCTGCGACCTCCTGCTCCCAAAGCAGGCGCGATGACCGGGCTACGCTACACCCCGAAAATGATGGCAAATATAATATTTAAAAACTTACCACAAATCTAATAATGGCTTAATTATTTTTTATTTTACTGTAATTGATGTTTTATTCATCTATTTCATTCCAAAAAAATATGAAAAATAATTTTTTAACATTTTTACAACAAATATTAATAATTGAAGTGTATAAATTTACCCAACAATTTTTATCTGTCATTAATGTCAAATGATCTTAAATATCACAAGAAAATTCTCCAGAAAGTTAGTTTCGACCTTCAATTATTTAGAAAAGAATTAATTAAAGCTTATGAATACTTAAGTATTGAAGATCAAATATTGCTTAAAAAGTGGGTTTCAGAATTTGTTTCTAATAAATCTGAATTAAAAACCGTCTATTTAGGTGTTATAAGTTGAATATTTTCAAATTTAATTGCTCCTCTTACAACACCTTCTATTAAATTAGATAGTGCTTCAATTATAGGTAATTTCAATTGACTTTTATTGTAAACAATACTTATTTCTCTTGCTGGTTCAGGATCTTCAAAATATCTTAAGTTTTTGACATTTTTTTCAGACAAGTTTAAAGTTTGTAAGTAGGGTAATATTGTCATCCAAGGTCCTTCATTAACAAGGTTAATAAGAGTTTCAAAACTTCCACTTTTTAAATCAAATGATTGTGATATTGTTGTTGTTTTACAAAGTTTTAAGATATGATCTCTGAAACAGTGTCCATCTTCTAAAACTAGAATATCATTGTTTTCTATGTCAATCGGAGTAATTGTCTCTAATTTTGATAAAGGATGAATTTCAGGAATATATCCAACAAAAGGTTCGTAATATAAAGGCTTTTCTATAAGTTTTATGTTTTCAAGAGGTGTGGCTGCTATTCCAGCATCGATTTTCCCATTCTCTAGACCCTCTTCAATAGATGATGTATTTAAGTCTTCAATTTTTAAATTTACTTTAGGGTATTTTTTAATAAAAGAATTCAAAAATAATGGCAACAAAGTTGGCATAACTGTGGGAATAATCCCTAATTTGAAATCCCCCTTTATTTCACCTTTTTCCATTGAAACAACATCGTCCATTCGTTTAGCCTCTTCAACTATAGTTTTTGCCTGAGATATTATCTTTGAACCGATTGGTGTGAGGGCGATAGGCTTTGTGTTTCTATTAAATAATTTTACACCAAGCTCATCTTCTAATTTTTGCACTTGCATACTTAGTGTTGGTTGTGTTACAAAACATTTTTCGGCAGCAACTGTGAAATTTCCTTCTTCTGCAACTGCTAATGTATATTCTAACTGTGTTAAAGTCATAAAATCTATTATAATTATAAAAATAATAAAAAATTCTTATAATCACAACATATAATTGTATTCAAACTTTGCAATATTTTTTTCTATATAAGGAAAATTTATTCTATGATTTCTACATCCATGAAAACATTAGTTAATGGAGTTTCTCTATTGTCTGTTCTCTGTTTGTTGATTTTATCTACTACATCCATTCCAGAGATCACTTTTCCAAAAATTGTGTAATTACCATCAAGATGATAAGCACCTGGATTTTGTTGCACAATGAAAAATTCATAAGGTGAAGCTAATTTATATGGATTTTCAATTTCACTACTTGGCATAGATACCACACCCCTGTGATGTTTATAACCTTTTCTTGTATCTGGAGGTAGAAGATATTTTCCTATTTCCCCTCTCTTTTTTGCAGTTTCATAACGATCAGAATTTCCTCCTTGAATTATGAAATCTGGTACAACTCTATGAAAAGTTGTATTCTTAAAATATCCTTTCTTAGTTAAATAAATAAAATTTGCTCTATGATACGGTGTATTTTTAAATAGTTTAATATCAATATTGCCAAATCTAGTAGATATTCGAACTTTATCTTCTGGATTATTTTTTTCATAATTGAAAAAAAATGGTATAGCATTTTTATCATTCAGCAATATTTCTGTAACTGAAGAATCAATTTTAGCTTTCTTTTTTTTATTATCTTCTTGAGTGCTTTGAGTATTAATTGTTTTTTTTTGGACTCTTACTGTATTATTTTCTTTATTTGAAGAACTTTTCTTTTCGTTAACTAAACGGCATCCTATTAAAAAAAAAGATAGAGAAATTATATAAATATTCAGTTTAAATAGCATGGATTATAAGTTGTTTGTAGAGCTTTTCTCAAAATTAAGTTATTTTCCTTTACCAGGAAAAAAGGCACAGCTTAAAGCGGCTCCAGCTAATCGGTTTAAAAACATATCAAAAAATGTAATCAATTTAAAAAGAGCAAAAAAAGCTGCAGTTTTGATTTATTGTTATCCAAAGAAAGAAAAAACATACTTTTCTTTGATAAAAAGATCAAATTATAATGGTGTTCACTCTGGACAGATTAGTCTTCCAGGAGGAAAATTTGATAAAAATGACAGCTCTTTTAAAGAAACTGCTCTTAGAGAATGCGGTGAGGAATTAGGAATTAATATTGACTTAAAGAAAGATTTATTTGCCTTAACACCCTTATATATTCCTCCTAGTAATTTTATTGTAACTCCTTATTTAGCCTATGAGAATTTTTATCCAAAATTTAATCCTGATTCTAGAGAGGTAGCTTTACATATAGAAATATCAATAGAAGAGCTGAAGAAATTAAAAATAGAAAAGAAAATCTTAATAAATGAATATCAAAATGATTCTTTAATCCCATGTTACACATACAAGGGACACATTATTTGGGGGGCAACTGCTATGATATTGTCAGAATTTAAATCTTTATTAGCTTCTCTTGAATTAAATTAATTTTATATTTGATTTTCGCCGAACTAATGCTAAAAAAAAATCCATTCGGTCATTATTTATTATTAAAAAAGTGGTTGATACGATATATGGGCTTTATGACCCACAGAAGATACCGAGGGTTCAATGAGCTTAAAATTGAGGGTTCTGATATTATAAAAAATCTTCCAGACAAAAATGTTTTGTTTATTTCCAACCACCAGACCTACTTTGCAGATGTTGTAGCAATGTTACATGTATTTAATGCTAGTCTTAGTGGTAGAATCGATAGTATTAAAAATGTGGGTTATTTATGGAACCCAAAATTGAATATTTATTATGTTGCTGCTAAAGAAACAATGAAATCAGGATTATTACCTCGAATTCTTGCTTATGCAGGTTCTGTATCAATAGAACGAACTTGGAGAGAAGCTGGTAAAACAATTAATAGACAAGTTAAAATGAGTGATATATCAAACATCGGGTTGGCATTGAAGGATGGTTGGGTTATAACCTTTCCGCAAGGAACTACAAAACCATTTAAGCCTGTTAGAAAAGGAACAGCGCATATTATCAAGCATTACAAACCAATTGTTATACCCATCGTGATAGATGGTTTTAGGCGTTCTTTCGACAAAAAAGGATTAATGATTAAGAAGAGAGGAATTCTCCAATCTATGATAATTAAAGATCCATTAGAAATTGATTATGAAAACGAGAATCTTGAGAAAATAATAGAAAAAATAGAATTTGCTATTGAACAACATCCTTCATTCCTTAAAGTTATTCCAAAGGAAGAAATAGAAGTTCAGAAAAAACTAGACATAACTAGACAATGGGATTATTAATGATTAATTTATTTTTTAAATTAAAAGTTTCCCAATAAATTAGCCTAAAAGCAATATCATGAGAAAATATTATATAATTATTTTATCCGCACTGTTTGCATTTTCGTGTGATAATAATAAAATTAAAATTTCAAAAGTAGAGGGTTCTCCAAAATATGAAGACGCTGCATTAGTTTTAAATGAACTAAATTCAAGAAGTGAATTAGAATTTTCATTTGATGTTAAAAATTATAAACTTGGTGCTCAAACTGAGCATGAATTTCAATATAGCTTAGCTAATTCAAAAAAAGGTCAGCACATTCACTTAATTATTAATAATAATCCTTACTCAGCCCACTACACAAATAAATTCAAAAAAAAACTCGATCCAGATAATGGAGTTATACTTGCTTTTTTATCAAGATCTTATCATGAATCTGTAAAAAATAAAAATGCATATATATTTACTCAATATGGTGATTTAGAGAAAATAGATTTAGATAAACAATATCTTTTTTATAGTAGACCAAAAGGGACTTATACAGGTCAGGACACAAAAAAACTATTATTAGATTTTTATTTAGTAAACACCACGATTTCTAAGAACGGAAATAAGGTTAGAGCGACAATTAATGGTGAAGAATTTTTAATTGATGAATGGTCACCATACTATATTGAAGGTCTTCCCAAGGGACAAGTTAAAATAAAATTAGAACTTATAAATTCTTCAGGTGAACTAATTGACAGTCCATTTAATCCATCAATTAGAACTGTAATTTTGAATTAAAGACTAATATTTATAAAAAATACATTCTCTATATTTGGAAAAAATTGAGATTGAAAAAGAAAAGTATTTCATTTTCATTTATATTAATTTTATTCTTGATCTCATGTAAAGCTACCTACATGTCTTCAGAATTCAATCTAGAAAATTTACCGCCTGCCCCAAATTACAATCAAACCATAAGTTGGGCTGTGCTTCCTGATAAATGGAATTCTTCATTAACGCAGTTAGTTGGAAAACCAAACAAAAAGGAAGCGGATGTATTTTATATATATCCTACCCTTTTTGTTGATAGAAAAGATGAAAATTGGAATTCAGATATTTACAATCCGATAACAAGAAAGGATGTTATAGAAAAAGCAGTAGTCAATCAAGCCTCAGCATGGGTAAAAGCAGCAAACCTTTACGTGCCTTTTTATCGTCAAGCTCATTACAGGATATTTGTTGAACCATATGCAACTCAAGGAAAGCAAGCAGGGGTAATCGCTTATCAAGATGTAAAAAAGGCTTTCATTCACTTTTTAGAAAACTTTAATGAATCCAGACCAATAATCATAGCTTCGCATAGTCAGGGTTCAATTCATGGAAAAAGGCTTCTAAAAGAATTTTTCGATGGTAAACCCTTGCAAAAAAGACTAATTGCTGCATATTTAATAGGAGCTAGAATTTATAAAAATGAATTTGAGCACATCCCTTTTCTTGAGGAACCAAACGAAATTGGTGGTTTTGTAAGTTGGAATACCTATAAAAAAAATCATTTACCAAAAAAATATGATGACTGGTATAGAGGAGGGGTAGTTTCAAATCCAATTACATGGGACAAAAGCGTATTTGGACCAAGAGAAAAACATCTAGGGGTATTGGGATATGAAAAAAAAATTTATCCTCAAAGCCTGAATATCCAAAAAATTGATGGGATGCTTTGGTCATCACTTCCAAGGATAAGAAAAAGGTTTTTTTTATCATTCATAAAAAATTATCACTTTGCTGATGTCAACCTCTTTTGGAAGGATATAGAACAAAATGCTTTATTAAGAACTCAAAAGTGGATTAAAACTAATAAAAGATAGATGTTAAATTTAATTCTTGAAGATTGTAAAAAGCAACTAAGCGCTGCTCTTATTCATAAAAAACATCCTTTTCGTTATTTAACATTAGCAACTATAAAAAAAGATGGAGGTCCTAAATTAAGGACTGTTGTGCTTAGAGAGTTTAATCCAGAAAACTTTGAATTTGCAATTTATTCTGACATTAGGTCTAGTAAAATAGAGGAGCTTAAATTATTCCCAGAGGCCCAATTCTTATTTTATGATTCGTCTAGACTAATTCAATTAATTATTGATCTTGATTTAAAAAAATTTTTAACTGAACTTGATATTTATAATCTATTACCTGAATCAAGTAAAAAAGATTATTCTAGTGTTTTAATTCCAGGATCAGAAATAAAAAGTCCAGATGAGGTTCAGCACAACTTAAAAAAAAATAATTTTGTTAAAATTGTATTTGAAGCAAAAGAAATAGAATACCTAAAGCTCAAAAGACCTAATCATATTCGTTCGGTTTATAGCGTAAAAGACGATTGGAAGGGAAAATTTTTAGCGCCTTAATAATTTTTGTTAGGTTGAATTATTTGTATTTTAGTTAATTAGAATTCAAAAATTGACAAATGGAAAATAAAAAAACAAAGTCAAAAGGATTAAAAAGAAGATCCTTTATCAAAAAAAGCGTTGTGGCAAGCTCACTATTTATAGTACCGAGAAATGTTTTAGGTGGTTTAGGATACACTGCACCTAGTGATCAACTTGCAATTGCAGCTATTGGAGCTGGGGGACAAGGAGCAGGAGACATCACCAATGCAACCGTTGGTGGAAGGGAGAGAGTTGTAGCACTCTGTGATGTAGACTTTTCTGGAAGTGCATCAAGAACTGTAAAAAAATTCCCTAAGGCAAAACTTTATAAGAGCTTTAAAAAAATGCTCGATAAACAAAAAGATATAGATGCTGTAACTATAGCAATCCCAGACCATAATCATGCTGTAGCCGCTTCATATGCAATGAACAGGGGAGTCCATGTTTATGTTGAAAAGCCATTAACACATAATGTTTATGAGGCTAGATATTTGACCGAAATGGCTAGATCTAAAAAAATAGTCACTCAAATGGGAAATCAGGGAGCATCTAATCCTGATCAATTACAAATACAAAAATGGATTGATAATAAAGTTATCGGTACAATCTCAGAAGTTAATGTTTGGACTAATCGACCTGTATGGCCATCAGGAATTAATAAACCTAAAGCTAATGCATCATTAAAACCAAAAGAATTAGATTGGGACCTGTGGTTAGGACCTGCAAAAAATACTGAATATATCCCAAATATGCATCCTTTTAATTGGAGAGGATGGTGGGATTATGGAACTGGAGCTCTTGGAGATATGGGTTGTCATTTAATGGATGTACCCTTTAAAGCTTTGAACTTAAAATACCCAACTTCTGTTGAATGTAGTATTGGAAAAATTCATACAAAAATGTGGTCGGCTGACTATTCACCTGACGGTTGTCCTCCGTCTGCCGCAATAGCATTCAATTTTGATGCCACTTCGAAAAACAGCAGTAATATAAAATTCACATGGATGGATGGAGGAATCAAACCATTCCACCCTGAATTACTTCCGCCTGATGTAACTATTGAAGAAGGAGGAGTAATGATAATTGGAGAAAAAGGTGTAATTACATGTGGAGATTATGGTTATAATCCAAGACTTTATCTGAAAGGTGGCGAATTAATTGAAGGAGAAAAAATAAAAATAAATGAGCCTAGTTTTGGTCACCACAGAAAATGGGTGGACGCATGTAAAGCTGGATTTAATAGCAAAGAGCACAATAATTTAACCTCATCTTTTGATTTTTCAGGACCACTAACCGAAACGGTACTAATGGGTAATATAGCTATAAGAAGTTATATGGTTGAAGGGAAGTCTTTAAGAAAAGAGTATGGATACGATGTTCCTAATTATATTGGTAGAAAAAAATTATTATGGGATGGTAAAGCTATGAAAATCACAAATTTCGATGAAGCCAACCAATTTGTTTCACGAAATTATCGTAAAGGATGGGAATTAACCTAAATTACAATTTTTGAAAATACTTGTAACTGGAGGCTTAGGCTATATTGGTTCACATGTTACAACTCTTCTCCTTGATAAGGATTTTGAAGTATTGTGCTTAGATAATCTTGAAAATTCTAGTGAAAGTGTTCTAGATGGCATAAATAAAATAACAGGTAAATCTCCTATTTTTGAAAACATTGACATTAGAGATAAAAGCTCATTAAGAATTTTATTAGATGAACATGTTGATATTAAGGGCGTAATTCATTTTGCTGCATACAAAGCTGTAGAAGAAAGTCATAAAATACCATTAGACTATTATCAAAATAATGTAGTTGGTCTCCTGAATCTTCTTGAATTAATCTCTACTAAAAGAATTCCATTGATTTTTAGCTCTTCATGTACAGTCTATGGTCAAGCAAAAAAATTACCAATTAAGGAAAGTACACCTTATCAACCTCCAACTTCGCCTTATGGATATACAAAACAAGTAGGAGAGCAAATTATAAAGCATACATGTAAAGCTTATCCAAATTTTAGTGCCATTTCACTTCGTTATTTTAATCCTATTGGAGCACACCCAACTTCAAAAATTGGAGAAAATCCTAGAGGAGTACCGCAAAATTTAGTTCCTTTTTTAACACAAACTGTGATGGGGAAACATTCTGTATTGAAAGTCTTTGGATCAAATTATAATACACCAGACGGGACCTGCATTCGAGATTATATTCATGTCATGGATTTAGCTCAAGCTCATATTGATAGTTTAGACTTTTTAATTTCAAATGAAAAATCAATCTATGAGACTTTTAACGTTGGAACTGGATCTGGGGTAAGCGTTTTAGAACTTATTAAAACTTTTGAAAAAGTGACAGGTGAGGAAGTTCCTTTTGAATATAATGAACCAAGAACTGGAGATACCGAAGCTGCTTTTGCTGACATTAAAAAGATTGAAAAAAAAATTGGCTGGAAATCCAAATATAGTCTGGAAGAAGCATTAAAAAATGCTTGGGAATGGGAAAAAAATCAGTAATTTGTTTTTAATATTACACTAATGAGTTTAAAACCATATCATGAAAAGTCAAAAAAATATAAAAAGAAGAGATGCAATTAAAACTCTTGCACTGGGCTCCTCAGCTATAACTATTCCTAAATTCACTCCGTTGATTAAAAATAAAACATTCAAACTAAAAGGAAACATTAAACAATCTGTGTGCCATTGGTGCTATGGTAATATGCAATTAGAAGATTTAGCTAAAGAGGCTAAAAAAATAGGTTTGGTAGGTATAGATCTTATTGGAGCTGAGGGTTGGGATATTTTAAAAAAGTATGATCTTATTTCTACTATGTGTTACGGAGATCTCGAGGGTAAATCTGCAAGGAGTTTAACAAATGGCTGGTGTGATAAAAGATTTCATAAAGATTTAATTATGCATTTTACTCGACATATAAAACAAGTTGCAGACGCAGGTTGGACCAATCTGATTTGTTTTAGTGGAAATAGGAGGAATATAAGCGATAAAGAAGGAATGGAAAATTGCATTAGGGGTCTTAAAAAAATTATTCCTATTGCAGAGGACCATGGCGTAATATTACATATGGAACTTTTAAATTCAAAAGTTGATCATTCCGATTATATGTGTGATAATTCAATTTGGGGGGTTGAGTTATGCAAACGGTTAGGGTCTAATAATTTTAAGCTTTTATATGATATATATCACATGCAAATAATGGAAGGTGACATTATTCATACTATAAGAGAGAATCATAAGTATTATGGACATTATCATACCGCGGGTGTTCCAGGTCGAAATGAATTAGATGAAAAACAAGAATTATTTTATCCACCAATTATGAAAGCTATAAAAGAGACTGGATTTCAAGGTTATGTTGCCCAAGAATTTATTCCTAGAGATAAAACAAATTTTGGAATAAACTCTCTAACTAAAGCAGTAGAAATTTGTGATGTTTAAAAGCTAATATTTTGCAGGTTTCCCTTTGGATAAAGTTTTTAAAATAAAATCTCTTAAGTCATCATTCGCTTTTATTAAATCCTCATTTCGCAGGTACATCATATGACCACCTCTATATCCTTTAAAAGTAAACCGTTTTTTCATTTTACCACTAGGATCTGTTTGCCACATAGTATATTTAGCGCTAAAATATGTGGTTGCACCATCATAATAACCTGATTGAATAAGTACATTCAAATAAGGGTTTTCAGCCATAGCTCTTCTAAGATCTTCTCGTGTATTATCATTATCAAAATTCCAAGGATCAACCGGACCAAAAACATTATATTTTAAATCTGTTTTGAAATTTAAGTTTTTTCTTATGTAATGATTAATTGCAGGTGTAAATGAATGTTCCCATGATGTTAATTCAGCACTATAATCTGGACGTGTACCAACTTCTTTTTTGTCGATCCCAATGTATCTTGAATCTAATCTACCTATAGTTTTCCCTTGATCTCTTAATAAATCTTTCCAAAAAAAGTAATTAGGGACTTCTAAATTATTTTGAAGAATTGATTCTAATTTTAATCCAGAATAATCAGACATTTTTTTTGCTATTTTTAAGCGCTCTTCACTGGAGATAAAACCTCCTTTTGTCAATGCAGGAATAAGTTTATAAATTGTAAAATCCTCAACTTCTGGTAAATATTCAGTTAGGTCTTTATTTTGATATTCTGATTTTAATTTTTTGTGAAACCATGCCGAAGCTGCATAATAAGGCAAGTTTAAAGCTGTAGATACAGGTCCACCTATTCTAGTAACTTTATAGTCTGCGGGAGATACCATTATTACACCATTCAAATACATCCATTGTTTTTCTTGTAAAGCAGCAGATAATCCCATTACTCTTGTTCCTCCGTAACTTTCACCTATAATATATTTTGGAGATTCCCAACGTTCTTTTCTAGTTACAAATGTGTTTATCCATTCAGCTAGGTATTCTATATCCTCATTAACTCCAAAAAATTGTTCTCGTTCGGGTTTTTTACCGTCTATATCTAAAATCCTAGAAAAGGCTGTATTTATTGGATTAATGAATACAATATCTGCTACATCTAAAATTGAGTTAGGATTACTTTTATAACCATAAGGTTGTACAGGAAATCCTTCTTCGTCAATTTTTAAAACCTTTGGACCAGTATATGCAATATGCATCCAAACGGAACCAGATCCAGGCCCTCCATTAAATGAAAAAATTAAAGGTCTTTTATTAATGTTTTTTATATCGGTTCTACGATAAAAAGTATAAAATAATGTTGCTATAGGATTACCATCTTCGTTCCAAATTGGTTGCATTCCAGTTTGTGCCTCATATTTTACAGTTTTTCCTTTAATTAGAGTTGTGTGATTTGTAACAACAATAGTATCTACAGGAATTTTTCTTTTTTGAGCTTGAGTTTTTACACAAAAGCAAATTAATAATAAGTATAATATCTTTTTCATTATATTTTTAAAAAAAAACCTTCACTACAAGTGAAGGTTTTTAATAATTATATTGTACAGATTATTTCTGCATTAAATTTATTTGAGTACTTCTGTTAATTTGCACTCTTCTATTCATGGATCTACCTTTAGCAGTTCCATTTGATTCAAT
>Ga0160423_10004179_pt1 | contig 11905 bp, 19 predicted proteins | sample CRUFie14St8metaG_FD_108191 | JGI IMG/M metagenome (GOLD analysis project Ga0160423, IMG submission 108191) | Marine microbial communities from the Costa Rica Dome - CRUD Field 142mm St8 metaG | ecosystem: Environmental > Aquatic > Marine > Oceanic > Photic zone | place: Costa Rica: the Eastern... | reverse complement strand
GTCTCCTTCAAGATGCAACCAATATTCATGTCCTGAAGAATTACTATTTGTTCTTTGTGTCATCAGAACTTCATTATTATCACCGGTAATGTTTATGTGAGCAAACGTATCACCATACTCTTGGAAGTCTTGGCTAAAGTTTCCAGAAGTATTAACTTGATATCCTTGACCAAGTTTTAAAGTGTTGTTGTCTCCCCAAAGCCTTCGAAGCTCTATAACATTTGGCTCCGTTCCATTGCCTCTATCCCTAGCCTGTTTTATAATAATAGTATTATCATTACCATCTATTCCTTCTGATGATGTCCATTGTTTTACAACATTATTATATCCTATTTGAGTAATATCAAGGTCGAAGTTATCACCCTCTTGTTTGATTGTAATTAGATTGTCGTCTGCAAAAGCAGATAACGATAAACTAATTAGACTGGTTAATAATAATTTCTGAATCATCTCCGTCCCCTAATGTTATAATTCCTTCATATCCTTGAACAAAAGTTTCTAATAAAACGCTTGCATCTTTATTTAGTGAAATCTCAATTATTCCATTGACATCTCTGAAGAATATTATTCTATCGCTCTCTATAAAAACATTATATTGAGAGTCTTTATTTAAACCTATTGCTGCTCCTTGTAAAGAAGATAAACCTGTACCACCTGATACAGCTTGGGATCCTCTTACTGTTTTATCTAGTTCTTCTATTACATCTAATACGTCTACTAGCAAATCAACATTCAATAGATCAATATCTAGTTCTGAATATTCTAAGTCTTCTTCAGTTTCCTCTAGTTCGTCTCTCTCTAGGTCATTAAACTCTAAGAAGTCTATATCTAATATTCCTTTGTCCTGTTCTAAGTCATCTCTTGCTGCTTCTTCAACAGCCTCCTTAACTTCTTGTGGTGGATTAACAATAAACATATTGTCAATCATGTTAACAGTAATATTACTAATTGTTACTGGTGATGTTGGTGGTGCATCATATGACGATACCATTGTTGCTTGGTATGGTTGATTTAAAATTATCTCTCCACCATCATTAAATACTGTTATCTCACCAGATGAGTTTCCCCATCTATCTGGCAAAAGTACCACTAAAGATCGCCCTATTTCGTCGATAGTAGTAGTAAAATCTGTGCCTCTTATCGCGATTTGCGCCGTAGGAGTTGATATGTCAATATTAGATTTTTTTATTAATTGACCATTTCCAGATGCAAATCTAGCTGTACCCATCACCATCTGTAAACTCATTTTTGAAAGAGATGGATCCGGATCATAGTATACTTCATCAATATAAGCATACGTGTGTTCTGTTAATGCAAGTTCTTCGTTGTCAAGAAACTCTACAAGCATCCTTCCGTTGCCTGTTTTAAGTTCATCATATAAAACAATATCTCCACCCACTTGCGGTTGCAGAGAATTGTCCTGTCTTATTATTTCGCCAATACCAGTTTGTTCAACTATATCGCCAATGGGGTCAGCGGCAATGGCGGACCCCGCTAGCAGATATAATACACTAACTGTCGTTAGATGAATCTTTTTGATTGATTTGTATTGTAGCATTATCTGAATCAATATCCATGATAATTGTAGCATCTGGTGCAGAACAACTGTTACCAGCACCTGAAACACAAGTACCACTAATCTGATTAATGTCAATGTCACCACTATCGCCTGTATAGTCTACAGTCTGTGTATGAGCTCCATCTTTCATTAATACATTTAAGTTATTACTATCTCCAGTTATCTCCCAGTTAAATGTGTTATCATCAGACTCAAAGTCTAAATCAAATACATTACTAGAACCTATCAATGTCAAATCTAAATCAAGTCGCTCAGCACTAAACTGATAACCCTGATCAAGATCCCAAGTATTCGAATCACCAGTGACTGTAATGTCATAGACACTGTCATCTGCTGATCCTGTATATCCAATATTCCAATCCAAGATGTTTGAATCACCTGTGAAAGATGCATCGATATCAGTCGAGTCAGCTATTAGTGGTCCAAATAATTGGTTGGAGTTTCCTATTTGATCAATATCGATAGTTAAGCTGGTACCAGTGATAACCATTTTCTCTGAAGCAGAGTTAAAGTTTTGGTTTCCCACTTTGTTACCATATCCTATTTGATCAATATATAATGTCAAGGTATCACCTTCTTGGTCGATCCTAATTTCATTATCATCAGTGGCATTTGCGAAAAGAATATTTGTCGACAGCAAAGCTATTAAGCTAAGACTAATTAGTTTCTTCATTTTCGTTTACCTCTAAATCGTGTTTATCGTTTGTCCCATCAATTAGATGTGGATGACGATGCCCACCTTCTATAATCCAGTAGCCTCTATCGTGCCCCTGGTAAATTAATTCCAACACGCCTGCTTCAATAGCAGCTCGTGTTGCGTACGTCACCGATTCATTATTACCCACCCCGTCCTCAATTTCTACTAGTTGCGTTCCTTCCTCTACAAATCGGAATACATCGCCACCAGCTCCGTAAGAAAGGATAGTCTTTCTTGCTTGGACGTTTAACAAAACTTCTCCAGTTAGAACAGATACTGCTCTAATTGAAACTGTGACAGCATCTTGTCGATACTGTTTACTAAATCCTATACCCAACGTTCTAGCCCCTCGACCGCCCGTGAGTAAATTTGAGTCGTATCCAATGATGCCACCCTCTATTATCATTCCCGCGAACAATAATGGAGCTATACCATTGGCTTCTTCATCATTTGCTTGAGCCCATTCTTGACGTGCTGATCTAATGATCTGTCTTTCACGGACTAAATGATCCAGGCCTGTTCTTTCTACTACTCTAAACCAAGTACCACCACCGTCTGTCTTTAGAGCATCTATAAGCATTGCTTCTGCGCCTTGTGTGACTGCAGTAGAAAAAGATGCAATATTTTCTACACTTTTTCTTTGACCTGTTTTATCTGTGTAGCTATAAACTGCTACGATTGGTTTTTCTTTTGCTGGAGGTAGGTTTAAAAGATCAACATATGCAGGCAACCTAACTGCTGTAGGTTCTTCAACACAAATATAATTTCTTGCTATTTGTTTCTTTACACCTGTATATAAATCTTTTCCAAATCCTTCTTGCCAACGGTCACAGTCTTGAGGATTCTCAGACCATTGAGGGAAGCTAGCGCATCCCGACAATAACGCTATGGCTAGTAGGGCGGATATACCTGACTTCATTATCCGCCTCCATCAGAACCATCACCACTACCGCCATCGTCACTACTACCAAAGTTTCCTGTTCCTATTGGTATTTCAATGACTGTTGTTGAACCTTCTTCGTCTACAATAGTCATTCTAATAAATTCTGTTCCGTCTTCGTTGGTTATTACCTCGTATGTTATTGTGGATCCTTCTAATACAAATGATCCAAATCTGACTGGATTGTCATTGGAGAACATCGATTCTACAAGATTCTTAGCCATCTGAGCATATATCCTGCTCTCTAAATTTCTTATGAATTTAGCTAAAGTTGTGTTATCAGCTTCTCTTTCTGCAGCTTTTCTAGCAGCCTCAAGAGCATCTTCTATTTGTTTCTTCCTTGTGTATTCCTGGTTCTCTATCGTTAAATAATGCGCACCAGTACCCACGCCGCTGAATGATGGGTTCTTAAATCCAAATTTTATTTCGTCTCCCATTGCAGGAAACGTAAGTAGCATTAAACTAATGACTAATAGTGCTCCGACTACTGCATTAGCAACTCGATTATTCATCTTCCTTTCGTTCATCTTCTTCTTTCCTCTCTTGCGAACGATACTCTAAAACAACTTGTACCTTTTGTTGTAATCTAATCATGTCATTATCTAACATTCTGTTCGCATCAATACACTTAATTAAAGCATAGTGCATCTCTTCAAGTTTAGGTTCTAATTCATCTGTAACAAATTTCCATATAAAATATATGAAGTACCCCATACCCATACCAAGAACAACTGGAAATCCAAATTCATTTATTGCTTGAATTATTTGTTCGAATTCCATTAGTCTCTCCTAACGTCAAGTTTTACATCTTGAGGTTCGCCTTTTTCATTTGTTCTGAAATTTTCTGCTCTTGCAATTCTTTCTATTGGAGGGATGACGTGAAGTGCATTTGATACTAGAGTATCTATTTTGACAAGCTCATTACAACCTACGCGAGCTCTGTCCTCTAGCATCTTACAGAACAAGGTCAATTGTTCAATCTCTCCTACAACACCTTCTAATATTTGTTTCAATACTAAAAAGATAAAGAAAGCCATAATAAGTGCACCGCCAATAGGTACACCAACTTCAGATAAAAATAATAAGAACATTTCCATAATACACTTGTATTTATGGGTTAATGTCCTTCTATTACGTTAAATTATCTAATCGTCTTTCCAAATTGACACGATCCAGTTATGTGATCCTGGTTGTGCAATTGATAGAGATGAACTATCTACTTTTTGAATGTCACATTTGCTTACAGTTGTGGATCCAACTGTTACGTCTGAGAATAGACTTGCAATGTAATGGTTTTCTGATTGTTTAGTGATTGTTATAGGATCCGTGTCTGAATCTAGCTGTAAGAATCCTTCACTATGCCATTTAGATGTTTCTGATAAATCTTTGCTTTTTGCAAACACTTGTACACAACATATGTCTGAATTATCTTCTAATGCTGTAAAGGTACAATCACTCATACCAGCTGTAGACCATCCATGTCTCATACATGGGTCTGGCAACTTTCTACTGGATCCTAAAAGGTTTACTAATATATCTTTTGTTCTTTCGATATCTTTATCTGAGATCCCTCTAGCTGATTTACCTTCATAATCCATTTCCCACACTTGGGTCATTGAAGAAGGTTGGTTTACTGAAGATGGATCAACTCCATTAGGTGTAAATCCTTTACCTTTAAAATCTTCATAAGCAGCTGATAAACTATATGTTCCAATTCTTCCTATGATTCCAGGATTGGCTGCACCTCTTTCTTCACTGAAAGTTGTTGTACTATAAGGAGCGTTTACAAAGTTTTCCCAATAACTAGGTACGATGTTGAATTTTACTTCCCAATTTCCTTTGCTTCCAAACCAATTGCCTGCATGCAATGTATTAATATACATATTTAAAAAATCTGTATCACCTGTCTGCTCTGAAGGGATATACATATAGTCCCCTTTATTAATACCGTCTTTAAATGAGACGACGATATGCTCATCATCACTAATTTTTCTAGCCCAATGATTTTGAAAATCTGTTATCTCTGCCATTATAAACTCCCTGTGCTTTTTTGTTCATTTGGTTCACTGAACCAATATTTTTGTCTTGGCAACATATAGTGTTTCATACTTTCAGAATTTGTTCCACTATACTCATTCATATACTTACATATGACATTACTGTTTGCGAAATCGTATCCAGCTGGATGATTTACTCTTACAACCAACCTAACTTTATTTCTAATATCGGTTACAGCTATCCATGATTGAGTATCTGATATAACATCAACCACTTTTCCATTCCTATAAATGCCTAACTCATCGTAGTTAAAGTTAATGCCTTTAGGTATTATGCCTGTAATGTCTTCCATAATATTATTTATATTATTGTTTAAGTGGCTTTGATAACTCTTCCCAGCTTAAATTAAAGTCTGAATCACCATCTGCATAACCCATAACACCTAACTTTTCATATTCAGGTATTAAGTCTTCATGAAGTAAACCAATCTTTTTTAGATTAGGCATTATTCTTTCAAATAAAATACTTTGAAATTGTACTTGAAAAGAATATTGCTTTTCCCATTCCTCTGTAAACTCTATATCTAAACCATACTTTTCCCAAACATCATAAGGTCTAAGTCTGTTTCTACTTATTGTACAAGCCTCTAAAGCAAACTCAGCTCTTTCTCTTTGTTCTTCAGGTGATAAAGTTTTTACAAAGTCTGTAAGATAGTTGATACCAAATGTTACGTGTCTTGCTTCATCTCTAATAATATATGATATCATTTCAACGAATACAGGATCCTTGCTTGTCATTCTAGCAGCATTGAAAGCAGCAAGAGCTAATCCTTCTATAATGACTTGCATTCCAATAAACTTTAGATCCCATCTTGGATCCGTTAATATTTTATCTAGTATAGCTTTTAAGGATCTTCCTACAGGCCACATTCGTTCCATTCTTGTTTGAAGATATTTGTTGAATGCTTCTACGTGTCTTGCTTCATCGAATGTTTGAGATGCTGCATATAATTTTGCATTAAATGTTGGAGCACAACTAGCTAATTGACTTGCAACAAGTAAAGCTCCTTGCTCTCCATGTAGGAATTGACTTACCATCCACGTATATAAGTCTCTTAAGAATTCTTTTTGCTTATCTTTATCCCAACTACTTACTTCTGGATGATGTTTCCACTGCTCCATTTCAAACTGATACTGAGCTTCATCTATTCCTTTATAAGGAGGTGTCCAATCAACATCTACTTCAACATTCCAGTTAAGTTTTTTACCTAACTCATATAGTTTTTTAATTCGATTATCTTGGACTGAGTAGTCCCAGTTGTATGCTCCTGTTAAAGGAGTTTCAAAAATTTCAACAACATCAGTAGGTTCTAAATCTGCTGGAACCTCTTCGTCGTAGTAAGATATGTCACGTGGTGTTTCTGTCTTGAGAATTTTCATGTTATATTTATATAATAAAGATAACTTAATGTATAGTCAACATTTAATGACCAGCAAACATATCAATTAAGTAAAAACATGTTAACATAAAGCCAAGTGCAGATACCTGTACCAAAGATGCAATAGCTACTATAGTTAATGATCTATCAGCCCACCACTTACCTTCTTTCTCATGCCATTCAGCAATCTGTTCGGGTGTAGCGTCTGGATGTGAAAACGTAAATGTTAGTTGTTGTTGATAACGTGGATCAGGCTCGGGCTCTGGTCGAACGTATCTCCCCCATTCGTCTTTCTTCATTGGTTGCTTCCTCTTTTACTTGTTGGGCTTTTTGTAAGTCTCTAATTGCTCTTAGAGCTCCAGGATTAGGATCAGCTAGCAAAGCAGTTAATGCCATCCCATACCAAAGGTTTTGCCAGTCGGTTTTCATTGGGCAGTGATCCCTAAAATTGATAATACAAAGATTAGGCTGAGGCACAATACTTCAGCCTTATCTTTCATTTCTTCGATACGATCTCTCATGCTCAGCCAAAGGGTCCTGCTGATAGACTTGATAGATGTATTATAATGAATGGTATTGCTATTGGAAGAGCAAGTAGTGTTATAAATTCAACCGCATCGCAGATAACACAAACAGTTTGGTTATCTCTTAGTCCGTGGACTTTTTGCACCATGCTCTTCGCAGTAGCTGTTAACTCTGCAGTGGACATGACGTCTTTCTCCTAATTTTAATATCATTGTTAAAATTTATAAGTGAATATCACCTACGTTTATATTTATAAGAATTATAATTTTTATAACCTAAAAAGTCAACACCTTTTTAAAATTATTTTTTATAAGAAGTCCATCGATACCAATCTGGCTTTTCGTCAAGCCTTTGTTGTATTCTTTCACGGACTATTTGAAGTTCTTGATCGTTAGGATCCCAATCGTTATATAGATCATCTGGCCATTGTTCTCTTTTAAACTTTCTATTAGGATCCGGTTTCATTCCTCTTCTTTTCATTTCTTCTACAAGCTGTTTGTATCTATTATGTAAATACAATCCTTTGTTATAGAAAAATGATACGTGGCCAGAGTTTAATGTGAATGTTTCAGGTAATGATATTTTTTTCTTTGGCCAGTTAGGCGACTTTAATGATCTTTGAAGTGACGAACCAACCATAAAGATTTCTCTGTACTCAGCAACTAAATGTTGATCAGATAATTCTTCAGTTGGTACTATATTGATTCTTGTCAATTTTCAAACTCCAAGCCTGTATAGCTTTCTTTCTATCACCCATATTACCTCCTGTGTTGCATCCATTACAAGGTGCACCACAATCAGTTCTCTTATTATACATCAAACGACCTCTTATTTTCAACATTGATTCGCCGTTCCATATATCTGTAAACTTTTCTTCATTTACATTACCAAAGTTTCCTCCAGCTCGTTGCCAATCATGACAACATAATTGAACCGTACCGTCCCAATCTATAAATGCTTTAACAGAAGGAGCATGACAAGGTTCTGCCATACCAAAGCTATCAATGTCAGAATGCTTTACGTCTCCTGCTCTGTTATTAAACATACCAGTAGCCATTAGAAACCTTGGAGTGATATTAAAGTTAGTATACTTAGTATAAGGTTTAGCCATTTCAATATAGTTTAACAATTGATCTTTATCATCATATACATCAATGTGCATATGATTAACGCCAGCATCAATAAAATCTTTTATATTATACCACTTGTCTTGATATATTTTATCTCCATTGGTTACCAGTTCTGTATATATTCCTGCATCAGTACATATTTTTATTAGCTCACATATCTTTCTATTAAGAGTTGGTTCACCCATTCCACTAAAAACTATCTTACCACAGTATTGATGTTCTTTTAAATTGTCGACAACTCGCTGAACAGTTTCAGGCTGCATGTGTAATTTTCTGTTAGGATATACTTCTGGATCCACTCTAGGGCAAAAGTGACAAGTACGATTACATAATTCTGTTGGATTAAACTCTACAGACTTTAATCCTCTACATTCACTGTGTGGATTTTCAACTAATAGATTTGGAGGTGTAGTTGCATCTCTAGATTTCCAGGTCCAATGTTCCTGCATCTGCATACTAAGTTGTTGAATTGGAGAAGGAACGGAAGGAGCTTTATGAACTAATCCAGAAAATTCATCTAGTTCTTCTAATGGTATGACATCTATTCTCGTCTGCATTAGAATTTTTCCAGATTAACACCTCTGGTATTGAATGTACCTTTGGTTCTACCTTCTCTATAATCAAAAGGAACCGATACAGCATAGGGATCAGATATCTCATTACCAACATATGTAAACTTATTATATACAGTTGAAGGATTTACATGATCAAAATATCTAATGACCCACGTATCTTTCTTTTCTGCATAAGCCTCACATTCTTCATATGTGCCATAAATCAGTTCGTCGTTATCTAATTTTGCTAACTCAATGTTTGGGTACATCTTACTTCCATGGTGGTCCTAAAAGCCAAATGGTAAAACTGTATCTTGTTCCTCTTGTTATTTGTGTCACCTTATGTTCATACCAAGAAGGAAAAAATATTACTGTTCCTTGTTGTAAGTATTCAGCTTGTGTATCAAGATCGCTTTCGCATCTAAGTTCTTTGCCTACTAATAACCTACCACCATCATATTCTTTAGGATCTGTTAATTGTATTATTACACTTATCTTCCTTTTATATTTATTTTCATGTAAAGATTCTAAGTGTTCTGTTATATTCCAATCTATATCTTTGTGCCATTCAAACCAATCTCCTGTGTTTGAATATCTTGCTAATTGCATTTCGTGATCTAAACCAAACCAATCTATATCCCATCTACAATATCTATTATTATATTCTCTAGCTACTGGTATTAGTTTATTAATTATCCAAGGTTCTTCAAAGTATCTAAAGAAATTTGTTTCACCTAACCTTGTATCTTCTTCTCTTGGAGCACTTCTGTTTCCACTATGAACGTTGTATACTCTTGCATCAGCCCATCTGTCTTTATATTTTGTATCTCCTAATGCAATTATTTCTTCACATTCTTCTTTCGTAAACACATTAGGTGAATAAGAAACTATTTGTTTTTTAAGATCGTTCTCTTGACTGCATAGGTAGATATCAGAGTCTGTAGTATTAGAATGTATTCTTATTTTCTGCATGTGCGTTTAAATCTATCCTTGAAAGATTAGTATCATAACCTTTCTTCTTCATTCCAATTTGAAACATCAATGCTTCTTTCAATGAAATAAATGTATAGTCAGCTTTAACCTTTTTGTTTAATTCTGCTTTTACTTTATATGCTGCATCACTCATGACATTATTCCTCCATACCTATAATGATGACTCGTCCATCTAGGAGGAAGTCTATCAAAATAATTTGCAGCCCAATCATAAATTGGACCTACTGTTTGATAAGCAATTCTCTTTTGTTCATCAGTTAAAGAAAATTCTCTCTTACTAGTATCACGATAACTATCTAAATTAAATTCGTCTAAAGACAAATGATCCCTGATGATTTGACTCATATCTTCTGTATTATATTGTAAATCTTCTGCAAAGACAACTAATACTTTATCACCAAACACCTCTTTCCATCTTTGAATAGCAGTTGGATAATACCATGAGTTAGTTGGTAGTTCGTAATGCTTGAACCAAATATCATTCATAAATCTATCTGCTATTTCGAAGCACTCTTTATCAAGATGTCCATACCCAACAGCATCTATCTTTTTCTCTATTCTATCTAAAGGATCCTTGATTGTTATAATAACTGATATGTCATTGAAGCCTGCTTTCATAGCTATCTCTTTCATATCTCTTATTCTTGATATTGGTAGGTTGTGGTATTCTGAATTATCTATCCACCAGTGTCTAGGTTTTTGATTTGAACCTGATGCACCTTCATCCATCTTAGCTACTTTGAAGTATGCGTATTCATAATATAGTTCTGGATGACTGAATCCTTCAGTTATCTTCTGTAGTTCTTGACAACGAGTGTCATTAATATCAACGTGCATTGATATATCTGTTCTATTAATATCTTGGTGACTAACTCGTTTCTTTTCACCTTGCATACCAAAGTGCCAGTTTAAAAGTTTACTAATGCCATATTGTTTTGGATCAATAGCCATCATTCTATTTCTATCAGCTTCCCAATAGTTAAAAATTTCAGGTCTATGATTATATTGATGTCCAGGATTCAAGCCCTGGAATAGTTGTGACATACCAGCTTCGGGAAAAGCTGGATTAATAATTAGTTTTGCCACTGTTTACTCCAACAAATAATGAATGATATTCATTTGGAATATTAGTGTGCTTCTCTCCGTAGTGGTATTTTATGTTATGTGTTCCATGCCAAAAATAACTTTCTCCTGGGAAAGGTCTCACTAATACACATTCACCTGTTCTGCCTATTACAGGCTCATAGTCATGTCTTAATTCTACTTTGTCAACTAATTCTTTATTTACGATACGCCAACCATTAAACTTATCCATTACAGGTCTAATGTCAAAGTATCCTAATTTTTCTCCTACCTCTTCAAACTTAGCTGCTCTTTGAGATACAGGTATATCTCTATTAGAGAAATCTTGATGAGTGACAATATTAAACTCTGTTAGTCTATCATCTATAGACTTACCATTTTCAAAAACTGTAATGACACCACACATATCATATTGGTGTGAAAAGTTTCCTCGTGTCATACAATCGTTTCTAGGACCTGGATAAGGAACCCATATGTCAACTTGGCTATCTGTATCTAATACAAATGATTTGTGTGACTTCGGAGTTGAGTTATTGATCCACTGTATTCCTTTAGAGTTAAAAACTCTTATCACTTCATTCTTTAATTCATCATAGCAGGTTAGTTTGGATCCTAAAGTCTTACCTAAACCAATATCGTTTTCGTTTACATCGCTAGGAAGTTCCTTGTAAAGAGTATCTAGTTCAGACTTGAGTGTAGAAGGTATATCAAAGGCGCTTATATATACTCGATCATCATGTACTGATTCGTCTTTGCCTATTGGATTAGAATCTACATTAGACGCATCAACCTTTGGACGTTCTTCATTCTTCCAAAGTGATACGGTTCTTTTATTTGATACATGATTCATATAGGTATTTATCTTATCTATTATAATCTACGTTCCAGCTAATACTAATTCTATTAGGACCATCATTAAGTTGCTTAGGTACTCTGTGATTTACATGAGAAGGCCACATTAACATTTC
>Ga0160423_10004178_pt1 | contig 11905 bp, 11 predicted proteins | sample CRUFie14St8metaG_FD_108191 | JGI IMG/M metagenome (GOLD analysis project Ga0160423, IMG submission 108191) | Marine microbial communities from the Costa Rica Dome - CRUD Field 142mm St8 metaG | ecosystem: Environmental > Aquatic > Marine > Oceanic > Photic zone | place: Costa Rica: the Eastern... | reverse complement strand
TAAGTATTTTGATCAACATCAATAACACCACCTAATGAATTCCAATTACTACCATCACAACCTTCAAAACTATTTAATTGTGTATTAAATCTTATCATACCTTTATGTTCATTATCAGCAGCTGGTCTATCATTAGTTGTATTTCCATATGGAATAATTATACCATCAGAACCAACAATATGTAATGTTGTTAATGGATTTTTTGTTCCTATACCTATTTTATTATTTTGAATACTAAAAATAGTATTATTACTAATATTTGTAATATCTAATATATTACCATTATTTAAAGCAGATTCTGAAACTGATATATTACCAACAATATTTAATTTACTGTTTTTAACAAATTCAGTTCCAATACCTAAATTATCATCAATATACATATTTCCACGTATATTAATACCATCAGGACCTTTTGTTGAGTCATTATTTTGATGCTGAAATATTTCATCTATTTTTACTTTACCCAAGTATTTAGAAATAATGTGTTTATTAGGCATTTTTTATAATATATAATATTAGCCATAAACCTATAAAATGATTAAATATCATTAATAAAAAAAATGAATTAAATTTAATTAATTTTTAAGTTCGTTTAAAGATTTATTAATAATATCTATAATTTCATATACTTGATAAGAGTTAATATTTATTGGACAAACAATTCTTATAACATTTCCATAAGGACCTGATTTTAATAATAATAAACCATTTTTAAAACATAATTGTTGAAATTTAGATGTTAAATCTGAACAAGGATCATCATTATTATTTATAATTTCAAAACCTATCATTAAACCTTGTGTTCTTATATCACCAATACAATTATGCTTACTTTTAAGGTTATTTAATTCTTTATTTATTAAAATACCAATTAATTGAGCATTTTCCCATAATTTATTTGTTTCCATATAATTTATTATTTTTTCACCTGTTAAAAATGATAATTGATTACCTCTCCAAGTTCCTGAATGATTATATTCAGTCCAATTATTTAAATTATTATTATGTAAAATACAAGATAATGGTTGCGAACCACCAATTGCTTTTGCCATACATATAACATCAGGTTTAATATTTGAATGTTGAAAACCAAATTTATATCCTGTTCTACAAAATCCTGTTTGTACTTCATCTAAAATTAAAGGAATATCTAATATTTTTGTTATTTTTCTTAAATTTCTAAGATAATTTATAGATGGTATATTAATACCACCTTCACCTTGTATTGGTTCAACAATAACAGCTGCAGGTTTAGATTTTTCTTTAAAATTATTTATTAATATATCATTTATATAATTATTAATATTTTCTTCTGATAATGTTGAATAATTATTTGGATAAGGTAATATATAAGTATCATTTAATGGTGTAAATTTTAAATTAGATTTTAATTTACTACTTATACTAGAAGCAGCATAAGATTGTCCATGATAACCATTTGTAAAACTAATTATACTATTTCTATTTGTAGAAATTTTACATAATTTTATAGCAGCATCAATTGCATCAGAACCACTTGGAGAACAAAATTGAATGTTATAATCATTAAATTCATTAGGAATAAAATTATATAATGTTTTCATAAAATTATACTGTAATTCAGTTGGAATATCCATAGTTTGTACAGGAAAATTATTTTTAGTAAAATAATTTATACTTTCATTAATAATTGGATGATTATGACCTAATGGTAATGAACCAGCAGATAATATACAATCTATATATGATTTATTATTAATATCAATTACTTTATTATATTTTGCTTCTTTAATTATTATAGGAAAATAATTAATTAAAGTTTTAGCATTTGATAGTTTATTATTAAAAAAATTTATATTCATTATATTAAATAATTATTAAGTAAATTTTATATTCGTGAGTTATATTAATTTAAAAAATGTTTAATTATATTAATTATATTAAATAAATGGATACTTCTATTATAGTTGCTTTGATAACAGGTGGATGTGCTATATCATCATTAATAGTTCAAAAAATATTAAAAGTTAATTGTGATTCAAATGTTATTGAAGAAAATCAAAATAATAATTCTTCTTGTAATTGTTTTATTAGTAATAAATGTTTTAAAAAAAAAATACCAAATGAACCAAGACCTATTAAAGTATTAAATAAAGTATTTGAACCTCCATTTAATGGTTATACAATAAATGCTAATAATATAAATAGAAATATGAATTATTGTAAAATATTATCAGATAATTCATATTTAATTGATATTCCACCAAGAATTAATTTAATTAATAATGGACGTATAGTTGAAAATGGTAATGTTAATGTTTTCAAAGAATTTAAAGAACAAAAACCAGAAACAGGTAATTATTTTTTAGAAGTAGAGTTAAATAATATAACTGAAAATAAAGTTAGATTATTTATAAAAAGATTTGATAAAAATTATTCATATGTTGGTTTATCTGAATATAAATATGCTAATGAAGGATTAAATAATTTTAAAACTGAATCTAAAATTGGAACAAATAATATATATTATGAACAAGTTGGAGTTCAAGTTTTTTGTAATGAAAAAGAAATTGAAGGTAATTCAATATGTATAATTAGTAAAGTTTATTTAAATAATAAACCATTAACAGGATGTTATTTATTTTAAAGTATATAAATATAATTTTTTTTATTATAATTATGGATATATTTTATATTTTATTGATAATTGGTTTTATTTTAATTTGTATAATAAATATATGTTGTTGTTATAAATGTTTAAAATCATGTTTTAATAGTGAAATTTAAAAAATATTTAAATATAATTTTTAATATTTAAATTATGATTGACATAACTTTTTTTTTATTAATATGTACTATAATATCTACTTTTTGTATTTGTTTAAAAATATGTTATAATTGTTTTAATGATTAAAATTAAAATTATTTAAAACTATGTAATTTATTAATATTAAATAATGAAATATATCTACTTTTTTTTATTAGTAATAAATACTTTAACTAATTGTATAAATGTAGATTTATTTTATAATAATAGACAATGTAAATATCAAGGTTTAAATTTAGGAACAAATTTTAATACTCCGTTACAATGTGCAAATTCTGTAATTTCAAAAACACAATGTGGAAATTATTTTATGTGGTCTCAACAATTTAATACATATTGGGGTTGCAGATGCTGTACACCAGGTTCAGGAACAGCATTTGGTAGTATAAATAGTTATTGGAAAGTATATAGAATAACAAATATTCCAACAATATCACCAACTATTAGTCCAACAACATCACCAACAGCTTTTAGAACAGAATATTGTAGTAGTGATTTAAATACAAAATTTTGTGGTTATACAGGATTAAGTTCTGCTAATTGTCAAGCCTTAAATTGTTGTGATGAAGATTATCAATCACAATCAAATAGAAGAAGAAGAAGAAGAAGAAGATTAATATTAGAATCAGGAGTAAAAGAATGTTATCCTAAGAAACATTTAATTAATATTAATAATAATTTAGATAAAGTTAAATCACTAATGAATAATGAATTAAGTTATAATTTTATAAATATACATGAATCATATCTTTTTAGAAGGACAAGGTCTTGGCCAAGATATCAAGGTATAACTAATTTTGTAAAAAATCCAAATAATATGAAAGCTTATTTAATTAGTGGAAGTTTTCGTTATCCTCATAATAATGTAAATTATCGTTGTTCTTATCCATTTAAAAAAATAGAAATAATGGAATTAAATTTAAATACAGATACTATTGAACAACGTATGTTATTAGGTTATACAGGATTTAGTGATAGTTATTTAACAAAAACACAATCACAAGGTGGTTATGTTAGTGATGAAACAATAGATAATACTGCAAAAATAGTAAATAATATATTATATATAATAACAGGAAATAGATATGAGTGTGCAAGTAATTATAATTTTGAATCAACATTAATAAGATTTGATGTATCAACTTTTAATATAATAGATAAAACATTTTTCAAAAATATGAATGGTCCTACAATTAATGGAGATAATGGATATTTATTTAATCCATCAACATCATTATTTATAGGAACAAATTTATATATATCATTTGAATCAGAACATACAGCAATATTTAAAATAGATTTAACTAGTAGTTTAAGTTTAACAAATTATATAAGACCAAGTTATATAGTAGTAGAAGAAACTATTGTAAATGATGAACCTGTTTTAGTAAATGTAACTAAATATTTAAAATCAATAAAACATAGTGTATATGATTATGATAGAAATATTATATATTTTATAGAAGATGAAGGTATAGGAACATCTCATATAAGAATAGCTAAGTTTAATGTAAATAATTTTAACAATAATATTAATGTTAAAAAAATAGAAAGTATAAGTGGAATAACAAGAATAAAATATTATAATAATATATTATATACATTAGTTGGTTATAAAAATCCTGTTGAATTATATAGATTATCAATTAATGGTTCATTAATTGAAATTCCTAATAGTTGTGGAAAAAAATCAATAATATTTCCATTAGATTATAAAATTAATAATTTTGAAATAGACACTAATTCAGGTTTTATATATTTAACGAGTTATGAAACACCAAATGTTAAATTATTTAGAATAAGTCTTAAAAGTTTTAGTTACAATAATAATGATATAATAACATTAACAGCTAATTATTATAGAGCTTTAATGGGTAAATATCATGGAACTAGTAATTTAGCAATTCAAGGTTCAACTACTGTAGATAATACTTATTATATTCCAAAAATTAATGTTTCGTTATATGTTTCTGAAATAGGAAAATTATATTTAACTACAAGTATTCAAGGTCCTTCTCCTGTAGTGCTAATCAAAGTAAATTTAACAGGTTGTGATAAAGGTAGATACATAAATAATAGTCAATGTATAGAATGTATTCCTGGTAAATATAGTAATACTATTGGTGCTTCATCTTGTTTATCTTGTGTTTCAGGAAAGTATAGTTCAACAAGTGGTTTATCTACTTGTATAACTTGTAATAAAGGTACAATATCAAATATGAGTGCAAGTAGTTGTATATCATGTCCTGAAGGTCGTTATAGTGAACATAAAGGTATGAGTTTTTGTAAGAAATGTAGTCCTGGAAAATTTTCAACAACAATTGGTGCAATTAATATTAATACTTGTATTAATTGTTATAATGGATTAATAAGTGAATCAGGTTCTAGTATATGTAAAAAATGTAATGCTGGTGAGTTTAAATCAGGTGCAAATTCTTGTAGTAAATGTCCAAAAGGAAGATATGGTAGTATTGATGGTTTAGAAGATTTAAATAGATGTACTCAATGTCCAAAAGGTAAATATAGTTCATCAATTGGTGCTACTAATGATTCTGTATGTATAGAATGTCCTATAGGAAAATATAATAATTTAAAAGGTCAAACAAATATTATAAATTGTATAAATTGTGAAGCAGGTAAATATAGTATAACACGTGGAAATCCTTCTGATTCTAATTGTATCAATTGTAATCTTAATGCTTTATCTAATAAAGATAATACAGATTGTTTTTGTGATAATGGTTATTATCAAATTGAACAAAATGGTCATTTAATATGTAAAATTTGTCCTGAACAAGCTAGTTGTGTAAAAAATACAACTATTAAAACATTAAAAATAAAACCTGGTTATTGGAGACATAGTCTTACAACAGTAGATATTCGTGAATGTTTTATAGATAATGCTTGTATAGGTGGAATATCTAATAATAATTTAGATGATATTTGTTATAAAGGACATAAAGGTCCTTATTGTGATATATGTTTAGATAATTATGCTAAAAGTACTGATGATTTATGTGCTGAATGTCCTAAAGAACAAGAAGGTTTAAATATATTTATAACTGTTTTAGTTATATCAATAATATTATGTGTTGTATCATTTTTAATTATTACTGCAAATCCAAGTGGTAATCAAGTAGATTTAGTATCAGGAATAGCAAAAGTATTAACAAATTATTTACAAGTTTTTTCATTAGCAAAAGAATTTGATGTAAAGTGGCCATCATTATTAAAAATATTTTATTCTACAAGTAATAAAGCAGCTAATCCAAGTATTCAATTTTATTCAAGTGATTGTAGTATCAATTTTGATTATTATCAAATATTTATAATGTATAATGTATTACCAATATGTTTTATAATTGTTACAATGATTATATTATTTAATATATCATATTATAAACAAAATAGTTATAATAAAGAAATTAATGAAATTGAAGATAATTATAATAAACAACAATCAGAATTAGATAATGATATATCATTAACTGAAAGTTATAAAGAATATGAAAAAAAAAGAAGTATTATAATAAATAGTTTTACTAATAAACGTACATTTATTAGAAAATGGACTAATACTTCATTAGTAGTAGGATTATTTTTAATTTATCCATCACTTGTAACAAATATATTATCTATGTTATCTTGTATAAAAGTAGGAAATGATTATTATATTTCAAGTAATATGGATATAAAATGTTATACAACAAAACATGAAATATATTCTATTTTTGCTTATTTATTTATGGGAATATATGGTTTAGGTATTCCATTATTAGCATTCTTATTAATATTTAAATATAGAAATAGATTATATGTTAGTGAATTGAATACTGAACAAAATGAAGCATCATCATTATCATTTTTGTTTTTAGGTTATAAAGAAAGCAAATATTATTGGGAAATAATAGTATTATTTCGTAAATTAGGAATAATAATGATTAGTGTATTTTTAAAAGAAAGTAGTAGATATCAAATGAATTGTGCTTGTTGGTTAATTCAAGTATCATTAATTTTACATTTATATTATGAACCATATAATACATTAAGTAATTATGGTAAAGTATGTAATAGATTAGAAGTATTATCATTAGTTGCTTTAACTTTCACTTTAAATATTGGTATTATATTTGGAACAAAAAGAGATAATTATGATTTAGGTGATTATGCTAATATTTTAGTAGTATTTGTATTTATTATAAATATATTTACATTTGCTGTATTTTTATATTATTTATTAATTTATGGTAGTAGACAAATTCGTAAATTTGTTAAAAAAGGTTTATCATTTATATTAATTGTAGAAGAAGAAAATAATGAATTTTATATAAGACCTTTTGTTCAAAAAATATTAAATTGTACAGGTTATAATATAAATGAAACTATTGAATGGTGTAGAGATAATCATGAAGATATAAATATTGATAAAGATGATAAAGATAGAGATTTTGTTGATTATGATGATAGAAGTGGTACTACTGAAACATTAGATATTGAATTACAATTATTTAGAGAAAGTATGAATAATAATGATTGTATATGTACAAATAATATTAATGATAAATTAGAGTATTTACATAAATTACTTGAAACAAGACAAAAATATCAAAAAAATGAATTATATAAATATAAAAAAGTACTTGATAAATTAAAAAAACTAATTAAAGAATATACAAAAAATGATATAATAAGTCCTACTGCAAAAGATAAATTTAATTCATTTAAAGAACGAGATGATAAAGGAAATGTTATTGATAAAAAATTAATATTAAATATATTTGAGTTATTTTATTGTGATGTTAAAGAGCATTATTTACTATGGATGAATTACATAAAAATATAATTGATAATGATTATAATATAATTAATGATACAGTTAATTATATTATTGATGATAAAATGAATGAAATTAAAGAACAAGTTGTAAATTTAATAAATATGGAAAATGAAGATATAAATGTTAATATTGAAAATAATGTTAATAATATTATTAATGATATTATTAATATTGAAACTAATGTTAATAATATAATAAAAAATATTGAAACAAATTAAATTTAATAAAAATTATTATATTATATAAATATATGAACTATAAAAAAAAATATTTAAAATATAAATTAAAATATTTAAAAAAAGGTGGTAGTAATTTTGATCTTCAAGAACTTGCTAATAGTGGTTTAACTCCACAAGAATTATTTGATGCTGCATTAGAACTTCAAGAATTAGGTTCTGATGATAGTGATGATAGTTATTATAGTGATGATAGTGATGATAGTTATTATAGTGATGATAGTGATGAATATTATGTATTTAAAAACGTTAATCCTATGTTAGTTGAAAATGAACAACCAATCGATATGTCTAATCCTACATGGTTTGTTCATACAAATCAAGATGTACCTGATGATTTAGCATCAAATGGTTGGATTAAATTAGTATCGTTAAAAGGTACTGTAATATACTTAAATAATAATTTTAATCAAGTAATGAAAGATTTTGATTATGATTTTTATGTAAAACAAGGATTAATAGAAGAAAAACCACAAATATATAGTCTTCATAATAGAATAGCATTTACTATAGATGAAGCAAAACTAAAACAAAGTGAAGCTACAGATGAAGAAGGAAATCTTTTAGAATGGTAAAAAATATAATATAATTAAATAATGATTTTTTTTTTCAAATTATAAAATGACATTATTTGTTCCTGATTATAATGGTTTTACAATTGTTACTGAAAATTGTATTAATAAATGGTTAACAATATTTAAAATATATAATTCTTTAAATAATGAAGAATCATTAAAATATGAGTTAGAAAATAAACAAATGATAAAGGATTTTATTCAAAAAAAAGGTTCAGAATTAGAAAATTTACTTACTTTACAATTTACACAACAAACTGATACAATATTATTAAGTAATCAACTTAATTTAATGAGAAAAATGAAAAAAAAAAATATATTAAATATGAAAGATATATTTGAATTTTTAGAATCTATTTATATTTTACATAATACAAGAAAAGGTAAATCAATAATGACTAAAGTAAAAAACGAAATATAATTAATTTTATAAAACAGTAGTTTCAAATAATATACTTGTAACCAAATATGGGTCCATATTTGAACTTGGTCTTCTATCTTCAAAATAACCTTTTTTATCTTTTATTGTTTGATTAGGAATGCGAACTGAAGCTCCTCTGTTAGCAACACCATATGAAAATTCATCATATTTTGATGTTTCATGTAATCCTGTCATTCTTAATTCATTATTTGTACCATAAACATCCATATGTTCTTTATGTTTTTTTGATAATTTATCAATAGATTCATTAATAATATCTAATCCTGTTTTTTCAGTAGTTCCATTTCTCATACTTTCTGTACTATAATTTGTATGACATCCTGAACCATTCCAATCACCAGAAAGTGGTTTTGGTTCGAAATCTATTATAATATTAAATTTTTCAGCAATTCTTTGTAAAATATATCTTGAAATCCATACTTGATCACCAGCGTTAATACCTTCAACAGGTCCTATTTGATATTCCCATTGACCAGGTGCTACTTCAGCATTAATACCTGAAATTGATAAACCTGCTTCTAAACAAGCATTATAATGTTCATCAATTAATTGTCTTCCCATAGCATTTCCTGAACCAACACTACAATAATATTGAAATTGTGGATTAGGTAATTTTTCTGTTTCAAATCCTAATACTTTATTAGTATTTTTATCTATCATAAAAAACTCTTGTTCAATTCCATACCAAGGTTTTTCATTTAAATTTCTTGAAAATATTTTATTAGCTTTAAATCTATGATTATTTTTTAATGGTTCATCATTTGGAGTATAAGTATCACACATAACTAAAATATTATTTTCTTTTCTAAATGGACAAGGGAAAATCATTCTAGGTTTGATTATTACTTCTGAATCTTTACCTGTTGCTTGTTCTGTTGATGACCCATCATAATTCCAATTAGGAATATTATTAATAGTCATATTATCTATATTTAATGTTCTTGCTTTAGAGCGAAGTTCGTTACGACCACCTATCCATACATATTCAGCTATTATTCTCATTTTTAAAATAAAATAGATTTTTATTTTTAAATATATTAGTTTAAATTTTAAATATATTTATATATTTTAGATTTATCAATATAATTTTTTCCTTTAGCTAATGGAATTTGACTTTGTTTCCAAAAATAACATTTTTTTATTCTATCTTCATGTTTAGTAAATCTAAACCATTTTTCATTTATTTCATAATTAGTTTTATATATAGGTTTTTCATATCTAACTTTTTCTAATGCATTTTTTTGTCTAGGTTTATTACAACAATAATCTAAACAATCATCAAATATATTATGATTCATAATATTTTATTATTTATAAAAAAATAATATAATATAATATATTAATGAATAAAAAAGAAATTATTCAAAATATTGAATTAAATAATTATATATTTAAATTATTATTTAATGAAAAAAATATAAAAGGAGGAAATTGTAATAAATTATTAGTTAAAAAAGTTATAAATTTAAATAAATTATTATCAAAAGAAATTGAAAACTATATTCAAAAAGGTGGAAAAAAAACTAAAAATATATTAAAATATTATTATAATAGTAAATTTAATGAATATAAATTAAAATATGTTTTTAATATTTAAATTAAATTTATTAAATTAAAAGCAATTTTTAATAATTCTTTTCTTTCCGATTCATAACTTCTAAACTTTTTTAAAGAATTATTTAAATTATACCAACCTATATTTTTTATTTCTGTTATTTGTTCTAAATTATTTTTATTAATTTTTAATTTTATATTTTTATTTGTATAAGCTAAATAATATACATGTTCATATCTTATTGAATTAGTACCAATAAATCTTTCTTTTAAAGGATTACAATCTAAAATATTAATTTCAGAACAATCAATATCGGTTTCTTCAGAAAATTCTCTCATTGCACATTCTAAATCTGATTCATTATTATTACGTCGTCCTTTTGGAATTCCAAATTCTGTTTCTTTATATTTACTTTTATATTTTTTTGATAAATTTATTAATAAATTATTTTCTTTTATAATATCAAATTTTTTTTTACTAATATGATATTCTTTTTGAAATTTTTTAAAATACTGTTTATCTTGCGATTCTGTACCCCATAAATTTACCCACAGAATATCAAAAGATTCTTTATTAATTTTATTTAATTCTTGTTGTGTCATATTTTGAATTAATATAATTAATTTACTATATGGTTCATCTAATTCATACTTACCTCTTAAAAATTCTACATAAGATAAAGAATCTTTACGTTGAATTAATAATGTTTCTATATTAGTATTTTTAATTAATTTAAATAATATTATACCATATGAAACTATTGGATAAGTACAATCTCTGTATATATGATTTTTTTTACCACAATTTACACAATAAATTTTTTTTTGTTTATTCATTATATTTATATACTTATATACGTTCTATATAAGTTTATTAAATTAAATTACAATTTTATCATCAGATGAACCATCTGTTGATGAACCTACACCAACATCATTATTTTCAGCTGTTTCATTTGAGTCTGTTGATTGTTCTTCATTTTTTGGAAGAACACGATTTAAAAATGCACATAATCTTTTATATAAACGACCTACATCTTCTAATTCTTCAGCTAACCATGTACCTCTTCTTGAAGATATTTCAAGAACAGATCTAAATGAAACAAGATCAGATATATTTAATTCAACTTGTTCAGATTGTTCTTCGGTTTGTTCTTCGGTTTGTTGTTCTTGAGTAGAAACTTCTTTATTTTCTTCACTAGACATTATAATTATATATATAATTATTCTTTTAAATTAATAATATTTAATTAATTATATAGAAATTATTTAATATTATATTTTATGAAATATTATAGTGATTATAGTAGTTATAATAATAATAATTCAATTATTACACTAAATACTTATAATAATAAAGTTTTTTTTAATAAAGATAATAATGAACAAATCATAAAAACAAATAGAAATATATTTAATGATACAGTAGTTATTGATAATAATAATAATGTT
>Ga0160423_10004177_pt1 | contig 11906 bp, 7 predicted proteins | sample CRUFie14St8metaG_FD_108191 | JGI IMG/M metagenome (GOLD analysis project Ga0160423, IMG submission 108191) | Marine microbial communities from the Costa Rica Dome - CRUD Field 142mm St8 metaG | ecosystem: Environmental > Aquatic > Marine > Oceanic > Photic zone | place: Costa Rica: the Eastern... | reverse complement strand
GATTGCTATGGCGCTTATTTGTAGACCGTCATTGTTAATTGCAGACGAACCTACTACCGCGCTGGACGTTACTATCCAAGCACAAATACTGAAACTAATGAACGACCTCCAAACCGAACTTGAAATGGCAATACTCATGATTACTCATGATTTAGGAGTTGTTGCAAACATAGCTGACGATGTAGTCGTAATGTATCGAGGCGAAATTATGGAGAGCGGGTCGAGAAACGATATTTTTCGAAATCCGGAGCATCCCTATTTAAAGTCCCTAATGACTGCCGTTCCCCGCTTTGGGATGAAAAGCCATGAACGCCTAATACCCATTCGAGAAGTAAACTCAGAATTTGGAAAATTAATTAAGCATGATCACGTATCAAAAGATATTAAGAAGCAAGCACCACGGGAGCCTCTACTTACTATATCTGGCGTAACAAAAGCATTTAGTATTCGAAGCGCCGGTTTACTCTCTAAGGATCAAGATATGGTAAGAGCGGTAAACGACGTTAGCTTCAAAATTGAAGAGGGAACATGCCTCGGATTGGTAGGAGAATCAGGATGTGGCAAAACTACCCTAAGCAAAATCATTATGAAAGCACTATCTCCAGATACGGGGCAATTAACATTTAAGGATGAAGATGGAGCTGTTGATATACTGAGGTTAAAGGGCAAAGAATTGATAAATTTTAGAAAAAAAATCCAATTTATTTTTCAAGACCCTTTTAGCTCTTTGAACCCGAGAATGACGGTCTTTGATATTATCAGTGAGCCACTATCCATACATAAAATAGGGGATCAATCCTACAGGAACGAGCTAGTAAAAGAACTCATTCAAATGGTTGGATTAGATATACGGCACTTAAGTCGTTTTCCGCATAGTTTTTCAGGCGGCCAACGCCAACGGATTGGAATTGCAAGAGCGCTAGCATTGAGACCGCGTTTGCTTATATGCGATGAACCCGTTTCGGCTTTAGATGTATCTATTCAGGCACAAGTCCTCAATTTATTGAAGGATTTAAAAGAAAAACTTAACCTTACCTATTTGTTTATTTCTCATAACTTAGCTGTAGTAAATTATATTGCCGACAATATTGCCGTGATGTGCGCTGGTCAACTTGTTGAGTTCGCCTCAAAAGAAAACCTTTTCAAAAACCCTCAACATCCCTACACCAAGGCCTTACTGGCTGCGGTTCCAGATCCTAATCTTGATAACCCTCTTAATTTTGAATCTATTATGGATGAACGCTGTTCCATACCTGACCTATGGGAGGAACCATATAAGGTAGATGAAAATCATCATCCAAGCCTCGTTAATGTTGCAAATAATCATTGGGTTCGAGCGAGTAAAAGCACGTTAAATTCGAGTTTCACTCAATGAAATATCGAAATACATTTTTAATGTTTGCTCCAGTTTTTTTAATGTTTTTCTCGATTGCCGGTAATGCTTTTGCGTATTCAGAAGCACCAAGCTTGGCAAAAAAGGTGGCCGCTGGAAAATTGCCTCCTGTAGATGAACGACTTCCAATTAATCCTAGAAAGTTAAACTTCAAAAATTTAGGTTTAAAAATAGGGAAATATGGCGGTTCCATTCGGATGCTAATGGCTAGAGCAAAAGACGCGCGGCAAATGTCTGTTTATGGCTATTCTCGGCTTGTTGGATACCACCCAAAAACATTTGAACTTGAAGCAGATATATTAGAAAGTTTTGAAGTAAAGGAAGGTAGAAAGTTTACTTTTGAACTGAGACGAGGACACAAGTGGTCGGATGGTCAACCCCTTACCTCAGAGGATTTTAGATATTGGTGGGAGGATGTCGCTAATAATAAAGAGCTATCCCCTGTTGGTCCCCCAAAAATAATGACAATAAATGATGAACTGCCTATTTTTGAAGTTATTAACAGATATAAATTTCGATATACATGGAAACGGCCAAATCCGGATTTTTTACCCCGTTTAGCTAGCGCAAGCCCACTCTACATATACCGACCAGCCCATTACATGCGCCAGTTTCATGAAAAATACACCGACCAAGATGTTTTAAAAAAAGCCGTAAAGAAATACAAACAAAGAAACTGGGCGGCTCTCCATAATAAAATGGATAACCTCTATCGAAACGACAACGTTGACTTACCAGTTCTACAACCCTGGGTATCCATCAGTAAACCTTCTGCTAGCAGACTTATATTCAAGCGCAATCCCTTCTTTCATAGAGTTGATCCAGAAGGGAAACAGTTACCTTACACTGACTCATTCATTTTCACGATCGCCAATAATAAACTTATCCCGGCAAAGACAGGAACAGGCGAGGTCGATCTGCAAGCAAGGTATCTTCGTTTTGACGACTATACATTTTTAAAAAAAGGGGAAGAGCGTTCACCATATTCTACTAGGCTCTGGAAAACTGCTAAAGGCGCACATCTTGCTTTGTTCCCAAATCTGAATGTGAATAATCCTATTTTGAGAAAACTGATTCGGGACGTTCGGTTTCGGCGAGCTCTCTCACTAAGCGTTCACAGACACGAGATTAACCAAGTCATTTATTACGGCCTCGCGATTGGCGGCAATAATTCTGTACTACCAGAGTCACCATTGTACCGGCCAACATACCGAAATAAATGGGCAAACTTTGATTTACAGAAGGCCAATCAACTTTTAGATGAAATAGGTCTCGTTCAGCGGGACAGCTCGGGGATCCGACTTATGCCCGACGGATCCCCGCTACACTTAATTATTGAGACAGCAGGAGAAAGCACAGAGCAAACCGATGTTTTAGAGCTTGTGAGAGACAGTTGGTTAAAAATTGGTATAAAGATATTTTCGAAGCCCTCTCAACGAAATGTCTTTAGGAATCGTATTTTTTCTGGTGAAACAGCAATGTCTATTTGGTCCGGTATTGAAAATGGACTTATAACTGCCAATAGCTCACCAGCCGAATTCGTACCCACCTCTCAACAGTCGCTTCAATGGCCTAAATGGGGGCAATATTATGAGACTAATGGGAAAGCAGGAGAACGACCCACAGAAGAGCATATAATCCACCTTTTAGAGCTGTATCAGCGGTGGAAAAATACTGCGGCCCAAAAAGAAAAGTCAGAAATATGGGAAAAAATCTTAAAAATTCATTCGGACCAGATTTACTCAATAGGTCTTGTAGCAGCTGTACTACAACCTGTAGTGGTTTCGAGAAGACTAAAAAACGTTCCGCTTTCAGCAATTTATAATTGGAGCCCGGGGGCACATTTTGGCATCTATAAGCCAGACACTTTCTGGTTCGCCGCCGCTGGTGAAGAGCGGAAATAAGGGTGACATGTTATGTTTTCTTACCTAATACAGAGAGTATTATTAATGATACCAACACTGGTCGCGATCAGTGTGATAACCTTTGTAATTATACAACTTCCGCCTGGTGATTATTTATCCACCTATATTGCCGAATTACAGAGCCAAGGTGAAAACGTAGATATAGAAAAAATAGAGGCCTTAAGAGCGCAATATGGTTTAGACCGTCCTATGATCGAACAATACGGTCTTTGGGTACTGGGAATGCTTCAGGGCGATTTTGGGTTTTCCTTTGAATACCAACTTCCCGTTTCCGAAGTCGTTGGAGATCGTCTGTTCCTTACTCTCGTTTTAAATTTCGCAACTATAATCTTTATTTGGATCATAGCATTTCCAATTGGGATTTACTCAGCCACCCATCAATACAGCTTGGGTGATTATGGCTTAACTTTCATTGGTTTCATTGGCCTTGCCACACCTAACTTTCTTTTAGCGTTAGTGCTCCTATACCTAGCAAACGTGTGGTTTGGCACATCAATTGGAGGACTTATGGACCCGGAGTACATTGGGCAACCATGGAGTACCAACAAAATTATATCCGTTATTGAACATCTATGGGTTCCGGTTGTTGTTATTGGAACATCAGGCACTGCTGGAATGATTCGTCGACTTAGAGCTAATATGCTAGACGAGCTCCAAAAGCAGTATTTTGTTACGGCTAAAGCTAAGGGCCTACATCCGTTGCGGGCGTTACTCAAATATCCTCTCAGAGCGTCGTTAAATCCCTTCATAGCAGATATCGGTAATATGCTGCCCCAAATTGTTTCTGGCTCAGCAATAGTTTCAATGGTGCTATCTCTTCCAACAACAGGTCCTATGTTAATTTCGGCATTACAGAGCCAAGATATGTACTTGGCTGGATCATTCTTAATATTTTTAGCACTGCTAACTGTAGTTGGAATGTTTCTATCAGACATTGCCTTGGCATATCTAGATCCTAGAATACGCCTGGGCGGAAGTGCTGAAAAATGACTACTAAACATTTCGTAAATAAGGCCCCGTTCGATCCTAATGCCACAGAGAAGCTAACTCCTGAGCAAGAACGCTATTATATGGCGACTCAATGGCAACTTATGTGGTGGAAACTTAAGAGGCACAGGTTAGCCATGATATCGGGGGCTGTTTTGGCCTTGATGTATTTTTCGGTAATTATAAGTGAGTTCCTTGCGCCTTATGCACTAACCACCAGAAACACAGACTTTATCTATGCACCTCCCCAAACCATAAACTTTTTTCATGATGGGGAATTCCAGGGTCCTTTTGTATACGGACTAAAATATCAACTAAATATGACAAACCTTAAACGCGAGTATCAAGAGGATAAACAATCGATCCAAAAGATCCGGTTTTTTTGCAAGAGCGACCCATACAAGTTTTGGGGTCATGTAGCTTCAAGCACTCATCTTTTTTGTCCAAGTGCTACTGGAACACTTTTCCTTCTCGGGACTGATAGATTAGGCCGAGATGTTTTATCGCGAATAATTTATGGCACGAGAATCTCACTAACCGTTGGTTTATTGGGTATAATTTTCAGTTTTATTATTGGGATAACTATTGGAGGTCTAGCAGGATATTTTGGTGGCTGGGTGGACAACTTATCTCAACGAGCCATAGAAATAATCCGGTCATTTCCAGAACTGCCGCTTTGGATGGCGTTATCAGCTTCACTTCCGGTAACTTGGAGTCCCATCCTGATTTATTTCGGCATCACCATAATTTTAGGGATGCTGGACTGGACAGGTCTAGCACGGGCAGTCAGATCAAAGTTACTTTCACTTAGAGAGGAAGATTTTGCTTTAGCTGCCCAATTAATGGGAGCAAAGCCTCAACGGATTATAGTCCGCCACTTACTGCCAAGCTTCACAAGCCATCTCATCGCCTCTGCTACTTTGTCCATACCGTCTATGATACTTGGAGAAACCGCTTTAAGTTTTTTGGGTTTAGGACTGAGACCACCCATAACATCATGGGGCGTTCTACTAACCGAGGCTCAAAACATGAATGCTGTCGAGCTTTATCCTTGGATTATGACGCCTGTAATCCCAGTAATTATTGTGGTTCTGGCGTTCAACTTTTTTGGTGATGGCCTAAGGGATGCTGCTGACCCATATCGTTAATCCTTGGGATCAGCCATCATAAATACCTGCTGCGCGCGCTTTCATCGTAAGCAGGGACAAGACCCTATTCATAGTCGGTGAGGGTACCCCCGCTTTTTCGGCAAATAAACAAACAACCTTCAAAATTGCATCTATTTCCATTGGTCTCTTACCATCCCAATCTTGAAGCATTGACGACCGGTGCTCTGATCTATAATCAGGCTTTAACAATCTGTCCCAATCCAATTCCAACTTTATTCCATGTGCATCCGCCACTTGAGCTGCTTCTAATATCATTTCTTTTGTGATTTCTGTAATTTCATCATCGTAAGCAAGCTCCATTTCATTTACGCCTGTTAAAACTGCGAGGGGCGATCTGGATAAATTCACAATCAGCTTATTCCATACTGCCTGTTCAAAATTTTCAACGACAGGTGCCTGTAGTCCAGCGTCAAACAGAGATTTAGAAATGGCCTCTAGACTACGAGTTCCTGAAAACTTAGGCAGTCCAAGAGTAAAAACACCCTGACTATTTCTCTTCGATATTATAACCCCCGGTGTTTCAACAAAGGCCGGGCAGTCTACGACACAACCGACTATCCTTTGTGAAGCAACCTCACGATGCAATATGCCACTTGGATCCAATATATCTTTGGCTATTTTGTTTTCCCTAATGCTATCTAGTCCATACCACCAGGGGATGCCATTCATAGCAAATACCACTTTTGTCTCATTACCTAGGAGCGGCCCGATTTTTTCCCCGACATCTAATAAACCAGGAGCTTTTACTGTAACAAAAACGAGGTCAACAGTTCCAATTTCTTGGCTATCATTTGTGGCAAACGGGGATGCTTGAACAAAACGGTCTCCGTGGTGCAGTCTTATCCCTTTTTCTTTGTAAGCCTCCAAATTGGATCCCCTAGCAATAAGAGAAACCTCATTCTCTGCCTTAGATAGATAAGCTGCTAAGAAACCTCCTATTGCACCGGCGCCAAAAATACAAACTTTCATTTCTTCGGTCCTGTTTTCATTAAACAATTAGGGTTATGAACATTGAGAGTTAATTTTAGAGAAATTATGTTTCTCCCTAAGCACGAATAACAAAATTTGTAGCCAATAAAACTATCGTATTTAATATTGACTGCGTAAAAGGTTATAAAGAGATAACTTCTTTGACTACTTTTTTTTAGGAGTTCATAAATAAGTTATAAACGACAGTCCGAATCGGCGCGTTTAGCCAGTAAAAAAAAGGGGGAGAAAATGTCAGACCAAGAGCCAAAGGACCCTAATAAAGGGCGAAGAAGATCTTCTGATTGGTATGGAAAAGCCGATAAAGATGGTTTCGGTCATCGATCTTGGATGAAAAATAGAGGACTACCTGCCGATCAATTCGATGGTCGTCCAATTATTGGGATTTGTAATACTTGGTCTGAGTTCAATCCATGTAACGCTCATTTTCGAGATATAGCAGAACGTGTAAAGCGAGGGGTTTATGAGGCTGGAGGGGTCCCAATGGAGTTTCCCGTCTTTTCTAACTCTGAAAGCCAACTAAGACCAACGGCGATGTTATACAGGAATCTGGCGTCGATGGATGTGGAAGAGTCCATACGCGGGTTACCTATGGATGGCGTAGTGCTTCTAGTTGGCTGTGATAAAACAACTCCTGCCTTGATGATGGGTGCAGCCTCCTGCGATTTACCGACGCTTGTTGTGTCTGGAGGGCCGATGTTAAATGGCCGATATAAAGGACAACTAATGGGATCTGGCACACATACCTGGAAATTTTCAGAGATGGTAAAAGCGGGCGAAATGACGCTAGAAGAATTTATGTCGGCCGAGCAAGATAACTCAAGGTCCGCTGGGCACTGTATGACAATGGGGACTGCCTCAACTATGGCAAGTTTTTCAGAATCAATTGGCATTGCTTTACATACTAACGCGGCGATACCTGCTGTTGACTCCCGACGGTATGTCTTAGCGCAGTTGGCGGGTCGTCGGATCGTAGAAATGGTTCAACAAGATATTAAAATGTCAGATTTGCTAAAAAAAGAAAATTTTGAAAATGCGATTATGGTAAATGGCGCGATAGGAGGTTCAACAAACGCGGTAGTTCACATGCTAGCGATTGCAGGGCGTATGGGAATAAACATAACACTAGACGATTGGGATCGGTTAGGACGAGATATCCCTTGTCTAGTCAATTTAATGCCGTCTGGTGAATACCTAATGGAGGACTTTTTCTATGCCGGGGGGTTACCTGCAGTGATTAAAGAGCTCGAGCAATGGATTAATAAAGATGCAATGACCGCCAATGGAAAAACCATTTGGGAAAATTGTCAGGACGCAGAATGCTATAATAGAGATGTAATTTATTCCGTAACCAGCCCCTTTAAACCAAATGGAGGGATTGCTGTATTGAAGGGAAATCTAGCCCCAGATGGAGCCATTATCAAACCATCCGCAGCTTCACCAGATCTAATGGTTCACAGAGGACGAGCCGTCGTATTCGAGAGCATTGAAGAGTACCACAGCAAGATCGACGATCCGGAACTCGATATCGATGAGACCTGTATAATGGTGCTAAAATATTGCGGCCCTAAGGGATACCCCGGTATGGCAGAGGTTGGAAACATGGGTCTACCTTCAAAAGTATTAAAAAAGGGTATTACTGATATGGTTCGTATCTCTGATGCAAGAATGAGTGGCACCGCATACGGCACAGTCATTCTGCATACAGCCCCCGAAGCAGCAGCTGGGGGGCCCCTTGCCTTCGTTGAAAATGGAGATTTTATTGAATTAGATGTTCCAAACCGAAAACTAAATCTGGAAATCAATGATGAAGACTTAGCAAAACGGAAAGCTGACTGGCATGGCTTTTCGTCGCCCTATGAACGAGGTTATACAAAGATTTATGTTGAACATGTAAATCAAGCTAATCAGGGTGCAGACTTAGACTTCCTTGTTGGAAAAAGCGGAACTCCAATTCTAAGAGAATCTCATTAGTGACCAAATTTTGGTAGTGAAGAGCGCTTTCCTTCGCACCATATCAAGTATGAAATCGATTCCTTATTGAAACAATAGGATAAACGGTCTATCAACCCGGTTAGAAAGATTTAAAACCTCAGGCGATACCACATTGGAAGTTGTAAGAACAATTGCTGAATTAAGGCAGCACACATCACGCTGGCGTATTGCGGGGCAAAAGATTGGCTTAATCCCAACAATGGGAGCCTTGCATAACGGGCATCTATCTTTAATTAAACTTGCACAAGAAAAATGTGACCGCGTAATTGCGACTATATTTGTAAATCCGAGACAATTTCTGCCAAACGAAGACTTCGAAGAATATCCTAGAAATGAAGAAAGCGATATTGAAAAACTGATCACAATAGGTGTTGATCTTCTATTTGCACCAAAAGCATCCGAGATGTATAAACCAGACGCATCCACCACAGTCGTCATTTCTAAGCTAACTGACTGTCTTTGCGCCACGTCAAGGCCAGGATTTTTTGATGGAGTTGGTACGGTTGTCACGAAATTACTGATCCAAGCTTTACCAGACGTAGCCATATTTGGTGAAAAAGATTATCAACAGCTCTTGGTTATTAAGAGACTAGCTCGCGATCTTGATATTCCTGCGGAGATCATCGGTGCACCTACGATTAGAGAAGCAGATGGGTTGGCTGTTTCCTCCAGAAATGTATATCTTTCGAAAACAAATCGCAAAATCGCGTCTAACATTTCTAAAATATTGAAAAAAACCGCAACAACTATCGCTCAAGGAAATGACGTGCCGGTCGCTTGCGTAGAAGCCCGTAGCGAATTAATACTCGCTGGTTTCTCTGAAATAGACTACTTCGAGGCTCGACATTCCGAAACCTTAGAATTGATACAAAACTTTGAAAACAGCGGACGTTTGTTTGCCGCAGTTTGGTTAGGGTCCACCCGCCTCATAGATAATTTAGAGATAAAAGAATATTAGGATTAACCTCTATTTTCTCTATTATCTATCAAGTCTTGTACGACCGCTGGCTCTGCTAGCGTTGACGTATCACCTAATGATCCAAAATCATTTTCGGCAACTTTCCTAAGTATTCTTCGCATTATTTTTCCCGATCGGGTTTTTGGCAGACCCGGCGCCCATTGGATTAGATCTGGGCTAGCGATCGGCCCTATTTCTTTTCGCACCCACTGAATTAACTCTTTCCGAAGCTCTTCGTCGGGTTCTACTCCAACATTCAATGTCACATAAGCGTATATACCTTGCCCCTTTATCTCATGAGGGTAGCCTACTACTGCAGCTTCAGCGACCAATGAATGAGCAACGAGCGCGGACTCTACTTCGGCTGTTCCCATTCTATGACCTGAAACATTTATAACATCGTCTACGCGTCCAGTTATCCAATAATAACCATCTTCATCCCGCCGACACCCGTCACCAGTAAAGTAACGGCCGGGGAAAGTAGCAAAATATGTCTGAAAAAATCGATCATGATCACCATAAACAGTGCGCATTTGCCCCGGCCAACTCTCCGCTAAGCAAAGATTTCCTGTAGTAGCACCATCTAGTACATTTCCGTCCGCATCAACGATTATTGGTTTTATTCCAAAAAATGGCCTCGTGGCTGACCCTGGCTTTAGATCCGTTGCCCCAGGGAGGGGGGTTATAAGGATACCGCCAGTTTCGGTTTGCCACCAGGTGTCGACAATTGGACATCTGCCATCCCCCACCACATTGTAATACCAAAGCCAAGCCTCAGGGTTAATTGGCTCCCCAACAGACCCAAGAAGCCTGAGGGATTTGCGACTTGTGGCTTTTACAGGACCCTCACCCTCTCTCATCAATGCTCTTAAAGCAGTGGGTGCGGTATAAAAAATAGACACATTATGCTTATCGCATACATCCCAAAAACGGCTTGAGTTCGGATAATTTGGAACGCCCTCAAACATCAAAGTCGTCGCACCATTTGCCAGTGGTCCATACAGAATGTATGAATGACCGGTCACCCATCCTACATCAGCTGTACACCAATAAACTTCACCGTCTTTATAATCGAAAACATACTCATGGGTCATTGACGCGTAAACTATATAACCCCCCGATGTGTGCATTACACCCTTGGGTTTCCCTGTCGAACCAGATGTGTATAAGATGAATAGAGGATCCTCAGCGTTCATTTCTTCTGGCTGACATTCCTCTGATTGCGCTGAAGTGATGTCATGATACCAATAGTCCCTACCTTCGGCCCAGTCTATCTTTCCGCCAGTTCTCTTCACTACTACAACAGTTTTACACATCGGGCATGATTTCAAAGCTGCATCTGTGTTAGCTTTTAATGGAATTGGTTTGCCGCCGCGGATACCCTCATCTGCGGTTATAATTAAACTGCTATCGCAATCTTGAATGCGCCCAGCTAAAGCATCGGGTGAAAACCCGCCAAAGACTACTGAATGAATTGCCCCTACCCGAGCACAAGCTAGCATGGCTACGGCCGCTTCTGGGATCATGGGCATATAGATCGTTATACGATCACCCTTTTTCACATCTAACTCTTTGAGCGCATTGGCAAACTTGCAAACCTCAGAATGCAATTCTTTGAAACTTATTCTTTTATCTTCTTTGGGATTATCTCCCTCCCAAATTATCGCTGTTTGATCACCCCTCTTTTCAAGGTGCCTGTCTAGGCAATTTGAAGAGACATTCAGGGTACCGTCATAGAACCATTTAATGTGCAAGTCGTTTTCAGAATAAGAGACATCTTTGATTTGAGAGTAAGGCTTTATCCAATCAATCCGTTGTCCGTGCTCGGCCCAAAATTCCTGCGGGTTCTCAATCGATCGGGAATACATATCGAGGTATGTTTTGTTGTCGATCTTAGACACACGCTCTAGTTCGTTATTTACTTTAAAAATTTTATCATCACTCATAAAACCCTCCGGAGCAGTGGTCTAGGCAACACAATATATTTTAAACGTGTAAAATAAGTTTTTAACAAGTAAAGATATCAGTTTAAGCAACTTATTTGATCCCACAAACAATATTTTGCTAAAACATCTCTGTGTTTCGTTCAAACTTTATTGTGAATTTGCACATAATTTTGGGTTTATTCTCGACATGTAACGGTAACACATTGTACTTTAACTCTGTCTACTGAGAATTTGGGGAAAAATACACTCTATGATGGAATCCAAACGACCTCTGTCGCCGCATTTACAGGTTTATAAACCTCAACTGACATCTATTCTGTCCATTACACACAGAGCCTCGGGTATTGCTTTATCTACGGGCACTTTTTTTGTCGTGGGTTGGTTAGTAGCTCTAGCAAGCGGGGAAAAATACTTTGATATTGCACATTACCTTGCTTCGCAGTGGTATGGTTTGATTATTCTTGCTGGATACACATGGGCACTTTCCTATCATTTATGTAACGGAATCCGACACTTATTTTGGGACGCGGGATACGGTTTTGAACT
>Ga0160423_10004175_pt1 | contig 11906 bp, 1 predicted proteins | sample CRUFie14St8metaG_FD_108191 | JGI IMG/M metagenome (GOLD analysis project Ga0160423, IMG submission 108191) | Marine microbial communities from the Costa Rica Dome - CRUD Field 142mm St8 metaG | ecosystem: Environmental > Aquatic > Marine > Oceanic > Photic zone | place: Costa Rica: the Eastern... | reverse complement strand
TGCACTCCCAGAAGTCCAGTGTCATGTTGAAGTAGATCCCATCGGGGACATTGTCGGAGGTATCCACGGAGACATCGTCGTAGTACCAGCCGTGGCCATCGTCGCCGTCGTAGTAGTACCACTCTAGTCTCCACTCGGTATTGTTGCCCATTCCACTGAAGTCGAGGAACAGTTGGTTCTCGCCCGCCGCAAGGACATAGTCTGGATGGAGAGCATCGACTGTCATGTTCCCGGCTGCGTCTGCGGCTAGCAAGTCGAAAGGCGGGTAGCAGGGCTCCTGCGGGTGGAAGCTGAAGCTCTCTACCTGTTCGTATTCCCCTGTGATCTGCGACTGCGACCTCAGGTATGCGTAGTAGTAGACGTCGCACTCGTACTTGTCTATCGTGAGGTTGAAGTCGAATGTGGCGGTACCTGTGGAGTCAGCTGTGAAGTACTCGTTGTAGGAATGATACTCGCTGCCCTGCTGGTTCCACTGGAGCTCATACTCGTAGCCATCTACAAGCTCCGTCAGATCCCACTGGAAGAAAGTTGTACCAGGCATCAGGTTGTAGGACTGGTGATCATAGGTCCACCAGCTACCGTCATCGTCCTGTATCCCCAGTCCGATGTCCCCTGGATTCTCTAAGCAGTCTGTCTCGGGGTACAGGTACGCGCGTTCGTAGTAGTGCCAGCCCGAGAAGTCGCTGTACTGCCTCGGGTAGCTGTAGATGCTGTAGTAGCACTCGAACTCGTCCAGTTGAAGGGTCCACTCTATCGGGCCGTCGTCGGCCGTCACGTAGTCGCTCCAGCCCCAGTTGGGGGCGTTGGCGGAGAAGTAGTACTCCGTGTCGCCCATCCAGGATATGTCCCATTGCATCTCGTAGATCCCGGGCTCGAGAGTCGTGTCGTCGTCGACCAGGACCCAAGAGCCGTCGATGCTCGCGTAGAGCGGTGAGGACAGCTGGGCGTCCCCGTCGGTCCCGTCGCACGGCCCTTCGGCGTCGTACACGTAGATGGACTCCACGTGGCTGTTCGAGTAGGTGTCCGTCTTGACGTACAGCCTCGCGTACAGGTCGATGTCGCAGACGAAGGCCGGGACGTCGAACGTGAAGTCCCAGTCGAATGTGGTGAAGTTGTCTACGAAGGCCATCTGGCTCTCGAAGGAGTTCATGTAGCCGTCGAACCTAACCTCGAGCTCCGCGGCGTACGGGAACATGTCCTGCAGGCCGGTCGCTGTCAGGTTCACCGTGTTGCTGCCGGAGTCGAAGGTAGTGCTCTCATTGAACGAGGCTTCGAAGACGGCCTCCTGGCTGCTGTCGTAGCTCACGCTAAGGCAGGGACCGTAGGTGTTGATGCTGTCGGATCGAAGCTCCCAACTGCTATACCCCGAGTCCGGGTACCTGAAGTCATAGAGTCGGATGTTCCAGCTGAAGTGGATATCGCAAGCCCATGAGGCGACTGGCACGACCCAGTCCATCGATCCACTGCCGTCGTACGTGAAGTAGTGGTAGTCGGACTCGCTCGGGAAGCCGGTGCCGGAGTGGTACAGGTACAGCCTGTAGTTCTCACCCTCTGTCAGATTCTCGAATTGGACCTCAATGGTGTTCTCCCCAGCGGGCATGACGTACCCGTGGGCGACTGGGCCGAGGTCGAAGAGTTCGCCATCCGCGTCTGGCAGGTAGAAGTTGACGTAGTTCCCATCGCCAGACGCGAAGTTGTCCCCCTGGCCCGGCAGTGGCTCGCAGTCCGGGTAGAAGTATCGGCTTTGCCCCGTTATGTGGTTCCAGTCATTGGAGGATGCGTCAGCCAGAACGTAGAGGGCCGCCTGGAAACGGAGTTCGCATACGTCGTTTGCTACCGCTCCTGACCATAGATCGATGTGGATGTCGCCAGCCGAATCGGCGCTTGAGAAGTTGAAGCTCTCGTATCTGTAGTCGACGAGGTTTCCGTTCTCCCAGAGCCTCATGTCTAGGGTGTATTGGTGATCCGTATCGGGCAGATCGTGGATGACCCAGAACAGGTCGATATCGCCATCGATTTCGATGTCGTCGCTGTCCACGTGGTCACCATCGGAGTCGAGGACCTCGAGCCACGGATCCGCACAGTCGGGCACATCGAAGTGCCATGTTTGGTAGTTCCCGACGTTGGAGCCATTGGAGGAGTAGTGCAGCCTCCCCTGGGCGTAGGGATCGCACTCGAAAGTTCCGACAGGCAGAGTCCAGCTTAGTTCATTCGAGCCATCGTACGTGAAGTAGTGGTTGGACCAGCCGGACGATTCCGAGCCGTTGTTCCAGTACCACTCCAGTCGATATTCGACTCCCGTCGTCAGATGGTCGAAGGTCCAGGTCATGTCGTTGTCGCCCAGTTCCAACTGTGTTCCGTGATGAAGGCTCTCGGTTTCGCCCACTTGCAGGGACAGGGGGTTCAGGCATGGGCCCTCGAGGTATCTCGTTCTGCTTTCGATGTAGTCGTCCTGACCGTCGGCTGTGACGTTGCGCAGGCTCGTGTAGAAGTAGGCCTGGCAGTCCCAGAAGTCCATTGAGATGTTTAGGTGGATGCCATCGGGGTCGTCGTCTGAGGTGATCACGGTGATGTCGTCATAGAACCAGCCGAACCAGCCATCGCTATCGTCGTAGTACCATTCCAAGCTCCACTCGGTGTTGTTGCCGAGATCGCTGAAGTCCATGAACAGGTGATTGACTCCTGCGCCCAGCACGAAGTTCGGATGCAGTGCATCAATCGTGTAGTCTCCAGACGAGTCCATGGCCAGGACGTCGAATGGCGGGTAGCAGGGCTCCTTCGGGTGGAAGCTGAAGCTCTCCACCTGCACGTAGTCACCCGTAACTTGGGACATCGGCCTGAGGTAGGCGTAGTAGTGTACGTCGCACTCGTACTCGTCGATGGTTGTGTTGAATTCGAAAACCCAAGTGCCATTGGAGCTGGCGGTGAAGTACTCGTAGTGGGAGTGGTTGCCCCCTGACTGGTACCAGTAGAGCTCGTACTGGTAGCCATCTGCCAGGTCGGTTAGGTCCCATGCGAAGTGGTTGGTTCCTGGCAGTAGGTCGTGTTGCCCGCCCTGGCCGTTTTGGTATATCTCGATCTCGGCGCCGCCGTCGTCGAGTACCGCGAGGGATATGTTGCCGCCGTCGATGCACTCGTCCTCGAAGTAGATGTAATCGTTTCCGGTGTAGTGAGACCCTGTCCATGGGCTCTTGAGGTACATGTAGCTATGCATGTAGGGTGAGCAGCTGAACTCGTGCATGGTCCATGTGAACTGGAACGGGTGTTCGTCGGCGGTGACTTCCTGGCTCCTGTCTACATCGTAAACGTATGCCCCATTTGGATAGAAATTGAAGTAGACCTCCTCGCCTTCTTCCAAACCGCTCAGATCCCAGTACATCTGCGTCTCGCCGTACTCGATCACGAGTTCGTCGGTAGCGAGAGTCCATGTTCCGTCAATCAGCGCGTAAAGTGGGAAAGTCCGCTGGGAGTCCCCATCCGAGTCGTCGCATGGCCCATCCATCTCGTATGACTCGTTGCTTCCGAGCTGGGTGATGCCAGTGGTATTCGTCCTAACGTACAGGCGCGAGTAGATGGTCACTTCACAGACATGACCTGGTATGTCGATCTCGAACGTGAATGTCTCGTTCATGCCGCTCTTGGCGAACCATGTCGAGTACTCCAGCTCGTTGAGGTAGCCATCGAAGTTGACTCTGGACTCGACGTAGTAGGGGAAGTTCGCCTGGAGGTCGGATGCATACAGTGTGATGTTGTTTGCTCCCTCCACGAACTCGGTGTCCTCGTCGTAGGATACGGCGAATCCGGGGGCCTGTGTGCTGTTGTAGCTTGCACTCAGGCACGGCCCATCCATGTACCCGCTATCGCTGCCTAGCCACCAGGAGTTGTACCCGCTGTCGGGATACCTGAAGTCGTACATGTGAATGTCCCAGTTCCAGTATATGTCGCATGCCCATGGTGCTACTGGCATTGTCAGCTCGAGCGGGGTGCCGTCAAATGTGAAGTAGTGGTGGTAGGACTCGGAGCCGAATCCGGTCCCTGAGTGATAGAAGTAGACTCGGTAGACCTCCCCCATGGATAGGTTCTCGAACCTTAGCTCGATGTCGTGCTCGCCTAGGTCCAGAGCTAGGACATCGGAGAACTCTACCTCGGAGTCTAGGTAATCTGCTCCAGTCAAGTTGGCGATAATTGCCCCCCCAGACTGGATCCCGCCATACAGTTCGGAGGTCCCGTTGAAGGTTTCCTCGAGTAACCCATTTACGTTTACCTCGATATTGGGATAGTAGGCTGCAGAATACGATTCGTTGCTAGCAGCGGCAAATATCTGAATGGCTTGGGCCGAGAAACTGCAATGGTCGGAAATTATCTCCTCGGTCGTGCTGTTGTGGTAAGCTGTCAGGTTGCATAGGGAATCGCCTGTGGTTCCATCATCCATCAGCTCGTATATCGTCGCATTTCCTCCGCTACCATACATCCATGCGTGCATGCTGACGTTCCAGTGCGTGCCGATCTGCCTCACGGACTCTTCCTCCGCGTAGATGCTGACGAAGTTGTCCTCGGGGTAGGCGGGCTGCTCGCATGGGAAGCTCTCGTAGTAGCTTCCGCTGTCCATCTCTATCCAGTGCTCGGTGCTTGTTTCGGATGCGTCCATGAATGTTCGCCAGTAGACTCTCGCGTAGCATGTGTAGTTCGTGTTGAGGTCTTCGATGGTCCAATCTAGCAGGGCGCTCTGATTTGTACCGGTGTTCCACGACTCGCTTCCGTAGCTTACGTAGTCGCCATTGAACTGTACGCGCCAGTCGAACGTGTAGGACTGGTTCTGGGCCAGGTCTGTGAGGTTCCATGTCATGTCGTTGGAGCCGTTCTCGAGGCCCATGCCGTAGCCGACCTCTTCGCCGTCGATCTCCAGCTCGACGTCACCGGAGTCGATGCAGGGCGAGTCGATTTGGTCCGTGCCGCTCCTCAGGGTCCTTGAGCCTCCGTCGAGCATTTGCACGTAGACGTACAAGTGAGCGCTGACGGTGCACGACCACTCGGATATCTCCATGTCGACTTGTACGTAGTCCGGTCGCTCGGATGGGGTGAATTGGCCCCAGTGCCAATGCTCCGAGTCGAAGTTCGTGCTGATGTCCCCATGGAGGTGGTATGTCTTGTTGTCGATGAGTCCCGAGAGGTCGAACCTGAAGGACTGGTCGCCGTTTCCTATCGAGTACGGGGCGTTGTATTCCTGGGTCTCCTGGTCCAGGACCGTGAGGGAGAACTGGTTGAAGACGCCTTCGTAGTTGCAGTTGGGGTAGAGGTTGTCGCTGCCTTGGAATACCTCGATGTATTTCCCTTCAACCACCACATAGAGGCTTGCCTCGAGCCTGATGCTGCATGTGGAATCCGCGTCAACCGTGAGGTTGAACGGCTGGTAGTACTCATCCGAGGTCGGGGTGAACTCCACGACGTGGTGGGCGGTGTAGTCGTCGTTCCGGAACTCGAGCCACTCGATTGCGTAGGCCTGGTTCGCCACCAGGTCCTCGAAGTGCCATCTGACGTCCATATCCCCGTCAGTCGCTTTTTGATTGGCAGACACGTCTGTCCAGCCGTAGGTCCGGTTGACCTGGGGCTCGGCTTGCCCGCCGTCCTGGCAGTCGTCCGGGTAGAGGTTCAGAGTCCTGCTCTGGATTCTGCTTCCGTTGGATTGGTCGTGGACGTAGGAGTGGATGTGGATGTAGCAGTCCCACGTCGTGGCGTTGAGCGTCCAGTCGATGTTCGAGCCGTCGTGTGTGAACTGGTGGTAGAACCACTGCGTTGATTGGGAGGTGGAGCTCCAGTAGTACTCCAAGGTGTAGTTTCTTCCTAAGTGGAGGTGCTCAAGGTTCCACCTCATCGAGTTCTCGCCTGCGGTTACCGTCTCCGAGTCCGGGCTCGTCCAGCCCTGCTCCCCCGCTGGACTGACCTCTAGGACCGCTGGGATATGGCACGGGCCATCCAGTTCGAGGTGGTATGTGCCATGTCCGATGGATTGCTGGTTGTCCCTGTCATAGACGCGGACGCGAAGGTCGATCTCGCAGTCGTCGTCATCCGGGTTGATTGTCCAGTTGAACCCATCCGAGGCCTCGGTGACGTTGAAAATGATGTCGTAGTACCAGCCATGGCCTCCTGACCGGTCGCCTGACCAGTAGTAGTCTACCTCGTACTCCCCGTGGCCAAAATCGGATAGGTCGAACAGGATCTCGGTGCTCCCCACGGGCAGGGCGGCGGAGGTAGCATCCGTCCATCCGGAGGAGGTGTCCTCGAACAGAACGTCGAACGGAGGTACGCAGGGCTCATGGGGATGGAAGTAAACCGAGTTGATGGTCCTGAACCCTCCGTCCCACCATACCCGCAGGTCCGCGTATCCGTATACGGTGCAGGTATCGTCGCCTATGTCGAAATCGAAGTGCCAGAGCTCGTTCTCTGACTGGGCGTGCCATATCTCTCCCGAGCCGTGGGGGTAGTAGATTTGTCCGTCTACGTAGGCGTAGAACGTGAGCTTGTACCTCTCCCCGATGTTCAGCTTCGACATGTTCCAGTAGAGATCCGTGACCCCTGCCTGCATGTCCCAGCCGCTCTGGAGGTCATGCTCCCAGTGGCCGTCGTCGAATCTGGACAGCGAGAGTTCCCCGATAGGGTCGCAATTGTTGTTCTGGTAGTACCTGTTCCGCATCGTGGCTGCAGTGTGCCAGCTCCCGTCGTTCGAGATGATGTATATGTTGGTGTACGCGGTGGCCGTACATGTCCATTCCGCGACGGTGAAGTTGTAGTAGACGTCACCCCCATCGTAATCGTTGTAGTAGGAATACCCGTAGTGGGAGGGTGTGCCGATATTGAAGTAGGTGTGCTTGCTAACAGAAGAGACCCCTGTCCCGTCTATCTGGGATGAGATGTAGTAGGTGTAGTTCTCAGGAAGCGAGATGTCACCGATGTTGAGCCTTATCTGGTTGTTCCCAGTGGCCAGGTAATCCGGGTTTTCCACCCATGATCCGCTCTCATCCAGGACTGAGAGGGTCACCTGCGAGCCCCCGTAGTCGCAGGCTGAGGTGTTGCCCGAGAACCCGAAGTGCTCGGAGGTCGACTCCTTGTGCCAGCCATTGTACTCCCTGATGCTCATCTCGGCATAGAGGCGTATGTCGCAAGCGTCCTCGTCTATGGAGGCTACCCACTCGCCGGAGGCATCCTGCGAGTCGCCTAGGAAGCCGGTGGAGAGGGTCTGTTGTATCTTTCCGTTGTACCAGAGGTACATCCAGACAGAGTGGAAGTGCCCATCGACGGGGTCATCGACCTCCCACCTGAAGGTGTTCTCCCCCTCGGAGAGTTCGTGCACCTCGTCAAGGTCGTCGTCATTGCCATCGGCCCCGATTATCGAGACCGAGAGATCCACGGGGTCTTCGTTTTGGGAGATGTCGTAGACTCCGCCGCATGGTCCGTCTATGAACGGGTTTCCGGTCTCGTAGTCCATCCGGTAGGAATTCCCGCCAACGGTCTGGAGGTCGAGATCGAACTCGAAGTCAATATTGCATGACCACGATGATATCGGGAGCTCCCAGTCGATGGTGAAATCGCCGGTCTCCCAGTGATAGGAGTTGATGTAGCTGCTGTTGAGAGCGGTCTCATGCCTGGTGTGGAGCCTCAGCGGGTGCTCATCGCTGGTTCCGCTGACCTCCCACCTCATGCTGTGGATGCCGGCCGAGAGGTTCGTGGACTCGTCGACCTCGACCCACTCGTCGGACTCGTTCAGGTAAAGCAGGCTGACCGGTTCGTACGGGGCGACTTCCGTCCCGTCGCAGGTCGGGTTCAGATCGTGCCCGTCGCTTTCCACCAAGGTCCACTTCTCGTCGTCGGACTGGCCCTCGTCCCACCACTCTTGGGAGGCGTCGAATTCCTCGTAGAGGTACCCGTTGACGTCTAGGTCGCACCATGACCCGTGGGCGTCCAGGGTCCAGTCGATGTGGGCGTAGTCGGATGTCGCCGTGAATGTGGTGCTATTGTAGTACTCCCCGTAAACCGAGTCCTCCCCGCTTGCAGTGTAAGAGGAGGAGCGATACGTGAGCCACTCGAAGAGGTATTCCTTGCCCACCTCGAGGTCCGAGAGGTTCCATATCATGTCGGTGGTCCCGTTGTTGGTGTCTGCTCCTGTGTAGGTCATGTTGTGGACGTGGAGGTCGACGTCTCCCCGGTCCTCGCATTCGGTTGTGAATTCCTCGTGGAAGTAGCCCATTCGGACGTTGCTGCCGTCGGGCATCTCGTGATACAGGTAGGCGTACACGTACGGGTCGCACTCAGTCACCGCAATCGAGGCGTTCCAGTAAATGGGCTGGCCGTCATAGGTGAAGTACTCGTCGTAAACCTCGTGGCCCTCGTAGAAGAAGTTCAGCCTCACGTCTGTACCGACCACGCCTTGGTCTATGTCCCAGTAGAACGCCTGGGTCCTATTGGTTGACATGTCGAGTACGTCGTTCACGCCGTCATCAGCCACCATTGTCCATGACTGCCCACCCGTTCCGTCATCCATCATGGCATACAGTGAGAGGGCCGACACTTCGTGGCTGGACTGGGTGTTGCATGAGCCCCCCAGGTCCCAGGTGTGCTCGCCCACCTCATTCCACTTTGCCGTGGTTCTGACCCATGCAGTCAGTTTGAATTCGACCTCGCAGATGCTGGAGGGGATGCTGATGTCGTACTCGATGGCGCACGTCTTGCGGTTGAATTCACAGGTGTTGTCCGCGAAAGACTCCACATCCCCGTCGAAGCTAATGACGAGCGTGGCCCTGTACTGACGACTGAGTTTCCCGTTCTTGAAGCCTATTGCGCCGGCCATGGCGCCTGATCCGACGAAATCGCCGTCATGGACGTACCCTTCACCATCATCCATCTCGAAATCATGGGCTTCGATATGCTCGTCGCAATCCACAACTAGGTACTCGTCGAAGTATTCTATCGCGACGCTGCTCGATTCGTTCCGTAAGTAAGCGTCCACTCTGACTTCGCAGGTCCAGTCGGGAGGGGAGCTCAAATCGAACTCGATGTAGGAGCCATCGGCGGTGAAGGTGATTCCCCTGCTTTGTGAGTTCCCCAGGTCGGTGTACCACGTGTAGTAGAGGTAGTAAGACCCCCCCGTGTGCAGGTTGGCGGTGTTCCAGCCCAATGTCGACATACCGCTGTCGATTGACCCGGGGTTGTCCGTCCAGCTACCGCTCGAGTCCAGAGTGGACAGCACGAGCGGCTCCCCAGCACATGCGTTGGTGGCGTTGGGGGTCATCTCGTCGGGCTCGTTGTAGTCCCAGACCCCGTCACAAAGCTCCCATGATCCGTCCCTGCTAGTGCTGTAGCCCTCGTTGTCCCTGCCGTAGTAGTCAAGGGTGGTGACAACAGTAGCGTTCTCGGTCGAAACGTCCCTCGTCGAGACGAGGATGGAGTCGGAGTACCCGATGTCGAAGGAGAAGTCCCCCTGGGCGCTCTCGAAAAGCAAGAACCCGCCAGCGGTGATGTTCGTCCAGTTGTCGACAACCATCCCAGAAGTCGTGTCATCGTCCCTTATGTGCCAGCCGCCCAGATCACACGGGGTGTTCCCCGAGTTGTGGAACTCGATCCAATCGTTGGAGGAGTGGTACACCTCCGTCACATTGACGTTGTTGAGATCGCAATCGGAGGTGGCCGCGGACCCCGAGGTGAACAGGGGTTCGCTAGGCCCCTCGTCGAGCTCCTCGGAGGTGAGCCAGTCCGCATTCACTCGTCCTGTCTCGTATGTAAGAACGGGGGTTAACACCATCAGTAACGATAGGAAAATTGGCAGTACTATTTGTTGGCCACGGCTAGGCATATTGCTAGGGGACGGACTGGGTTTATGAGTGTTCTACCATAAGTTCGCTAAGGTCTCCTTTCGGGACGCTTCGGAGCGACAACTCCGTTCGGAGGATCGAACCGGAGGCTGCCGGGCGGTCGATGCTTGTCCCTGGGCCCTAGAGTATCTGCTCGAGGAACAGCTTGGTCCTGTCGTGCTTAGGGTTTGAGAAGAAGTCCTCAGGGTTGTTCTCCTCGATCAGTTGTCCCTCGTCGAAGAGGATGCACCTGTCGGCGACTTCCTTGGCGAAGCCCATCTCGTGGGTGACCACGATCATCGTGATGTCCCTCTTGGCCAGGTCAGTCATGACCTCCAGAACCTCCTTGATCATCTCTGGATCTAGGGCTGAAGTGGGCTCGTCGAACAGCATTATCTTAGGGTCCATTGCAAGAGCTCTGGCGATGGCTACCCTCTGCTGCTGACCGCCGGAAAGCCCGCTGGGGTACTTGTAGGCCTGTTCCGGTATGCCGACCCTCTCTAGTAATTCCATTGCCTTCTCCTCGGCGTCCCTCTTGGACATGCCCTTCACCTTCATCGGTGCCAAGGTTATGTTTTCCATTATGGTTAGATGGGGGAAGAGGTTGAACTGCTGGAATACGAATCCCACTTCGGAGCGGAGGTACTTCAGGTCAGCAACCGAAGTATCTTCGTCTACTGTAATCCCGTCAATCTCAATAGTGCCGCCGCTGTGTGGCTGCAGCCGGTTCAGCGTCCTGATGAAAGTCGACTTTCCCGATCCTGACGGGCCTAGGATTACGATTATCTCTCCCTTCCTAACCTGTATGTCCACTCCTTTCAGTGCCCAGAAGTCACCGAAATTCACCTTCACTCCCTCTGCATCTATAATTATCTCATCGCTTTCCGTGCTCATGCTGCTTCTCCTCCTCCTTCTCTGACCAGACCTAGGCCCCTCTCAATTCTCCTAGAGACCCTAGAAAGGTAGAATGCGAAAACCCAGAAGACTATGGCAGTGACCCACACTGGTTCCAAGAAGGACGACATGAACCTCATGTCGCCACCGGGTATGTCCTTGGAGAGTTTGAAGAAGTCGAGTATGTTGACTATGAATAGCAGGGTAGTGTCTTTCCAGAGCCCGATGAACACGCTGACTATCGAAGGGAGAGTAGTCCTGACTGCGTTGGGCAGCTCCACTTGAAGCCGGATTTGCATCGGGGAGAGGCCCAGTGCCAAGGCGGCCTCCTTCTGGCCGCTGTCGACTGCCTGCAAGCCGCCCCTGAGGACCTCTGCGATGTAACACCCGCCAAAGAAGCCGAACATTATCAGCATCCCTATGATGTCCTCGGCTTCGTAGAAGGGGTCCATAAGGTCCGGGAGTAGGAACACTGCGAAGTAGAGCCAGCAGATCAACGGACCAGACCTTACTATCTCTATGAGTAGAACCGATGGCACCTTGAAGAAAGGGAGATCGCTTTGACGCCCGAAGGCCAAGACTACCCCTATCCCGAACCCGAGTACGCAACCGGCTGTGGCGATTATCAGGTTGACGAACAGCCCCCCCCACTGGGAAGCCTCGATACCGTCTCCGGCTAGTTTGTCCAGCGTGCTAGGCGTCCAAGTTCCCGCGATTATGTCATCAAGACGCTCCTGTGCAGGTTCGCCTCCTAGGGACGCTGCTAAGTCCTTCACGAATTCTGGTGGATTCATAATTAGAATAGCGAAGAAGAACGCAAGTACGGCCCCTAGGGCGACGTAGGACCTGAGTCTGTTTGCCTTGTACTCCTCGGAAACTGAGCAGTAATAGTAAGAGAGGCCGAAGGAGGTATAGGCCAGCAGGGTTGCTATTGACAGCCTGATCATTGGCACTTCCCTGTGGTAGTTTATTTCGTTTGGCAACCATGCTATTAGAATCAGGAACAGGGCGATTAATGTGAAGGGTATCAGGAACTTGGATGGCTTGTCACCGTTGGTTCCGTAGGCTGCTCCGATGATAATGAAGGTGACATAGAGAACCCACCACAAACGGAAGTTCTGATTGATTCCATAGCAGTTTTCCACATCTAGACACTGTGGCGAACCAGGG
>Ga0160423_10004174_pt1 | contig 11906 bp, 12 predicted proteins | sample CRUFie14St8metaG_FD_108191 | JGI IMG/M metagenome (GOLD analysis project Ga0160423, IMG submission 108191) | Marine microbial communities from the Costa Rica Dome - CRUD Field 142mm St8 metaG | ecosystem: Environmental > Aquatic > Marine > Oceanic > Photic zone | place: Costa Rica: the Eastern... | reverse complement strand
CATGTGCCCTTGCGGGCTGTTGCGCTTGATGGGAACAAAACCGAAGACCGAAGACTGCAGTGGCTCAGCAAAAAGCGTGCTGGATGACCAGCTTCCCCAGTGTAGCACTCTCGCAAGCTAGCGCAGATGAATTTTTTTGGCAGGTCAGAGCCCAAATTTAGCCCGGCGTAAGCCTATTCGACGGGCAAAATCTTCATTAAATCGGTTTTGCCGGATTCACCATGTGCGCTGCTCATGGTGAGCAGGATGTAATCTCCGCGGGCTAGGTAGCCGCCGTCCACCAGAAATTCAATGGTGCGCGCCTCGAGGTCCTGCGGGGCAAAGGCGGTGAAGTCAAAGAACAACGGAATGACCCCGCGACACAGCGCCAGGCGCTGCAGCGTATCGGCGTTGCGGCTCAGGGCAAAGATCGGAAGCCCGGAACTCAGTCGCGACATCATGGTGGGTGTCGTGCCTCGCTCTGTCAGACACGCGATGCCCCGCATGCGCGGGAAATGATTGGCGCCGTACATCGCTGACAGCGCAATGGTTTCCTGTGCACTCGAGAATTCGCGGTCGAGGCGATACTTGGAGGTACGAGCGACCGGATGCTGCTCCGCACCCAGAGCCGCGTCCGCCATGGCGGTCACCACCTCGACAGGAAAGTCTCCAACTGCGGTTTCCGCGGAGAGCATGACGGCGTCTGTGCCATCCAGCACGGCATTGGCGACATCAAATACTTCTGCGCGGGTGGGCATGGAGTTACTGATCATGGATTCCATCATCTGCGTGGCCGTAATCACCATGCGGTCACGCTTTCGTGTGGTGGAAATCAAATTCTTTTGAATGCCAATGAGCTGGGCGTCACCCACCTCAACACCCAAATCACCGCGCGCCACCATCACGCCGTCGGCCGCGTCAATGATGCTGTTAAGCAATTCCGTATCGGCGACCACTTCGGCACGCTCGATTTTCGCAATGATGGCAGGGCGCAGGCCCTGATCTGACAGCAGTGCGCGCGCATAGGCGATGTCTTCGGCACTGGAGACGAATGAGACTGCGACAAAATCGGGCGCGATAGATGGCATGGCGCGGATGTCGTCGAGGTCTTTCTCGGTTAAGGCGGGCGCCGCCAAACCACCACCCAGCTTGTTAACTCCTTTACGCGAGCTGAGCTTGCCTCCGATCAAGACGGTGCAGTCGACCGTTGTATCGTTGACGTCATCAACCCGCAGCCGGAGCTTGCCGTCATCTAGAAGCAGAATATCGTCTTGTTCGACACTGGCTGGCAACGCCTGGTACTCCACCGAAACGCCTCTTTGATCACCCGCATCCGGCGCGATCGACAGGCTGAGCTGAAAAGGGTCACCTGCCTGAAGCATGACAGATCCTTCAGCGAACCCGCCAACGCGTATTTTCGGTCCCTGCAGATCGGCTAGGATGCCCACGTAGCGCCCGTGATGGCCTGCTTGTCGACGAATATGTTGGGCAACCTGTGCGTGATCGGCTTGCGCCCCGTGACTGAAATTGAGGCGAAAGACATCGACGCCCGCTCCCAGCAGGCGACCAATCATGTCCTGACTCTGGCTCGCGGGCCCCACCGTTGCCACAATTTTTGTGCGGCGCAGTGAGTTGGGGTCCTGAATCCGTTCGGCTGTCACGGGTTTTTCCTATTCCTCAGTTAAGCGGCAGTCTTGGTGGGTAGATTTCGAGTAGAGTATGGCAGGATCGCGCCCGCGAGTGCTATGTCACAATACCGTCCCACGGCCAGTGCCATGGCGATACGAGTGCTGCGCGCAAGTGGATACACAGCTAGATGATGCAACCAACAGATAGCCGACGACCTAACCCCCCAATCGGATATGCCTGCGAATGCACGCTGACGCTGGAGCAGCAAATTGAATTGGTAGCGGAGTTTCATGTTCATCGCATTCGCCCCTCGCGCATCGCTTATCGCTTGGGCATCGATATTGCTCAGGTTGAGGCATGGCTCTCGGGGGAGCAAGATGCTGAGCGGTTTCAGCGACTGATTGCCGACCATCGTCGTCGAAAGTATCAGCTTCAGATTCGCCGTGCGGATCGGTTGCGAGGTCAGCAAGCCTACGAGTTGCGGCTCGCTGCCCAGCAAGATCTGCAGCAGGAAAACTCGATGGAACTACCTCAAGCCGGCAGGCGACGGTAGCCACGAGTGAGACAGCCAACACTAAGACAGACACGAGTGAGAGAGCAAACATGACACAGCAATCTGACCATGTGATCGACCGATGGCACGACATGATGGCCCAGGGCACCACCGACGGCTTGTATGGTTTGTTGGCGCCGGACTGCGTTTTCTGGTCTCCCGTCGTGCACACGCCGCAGCAGGGGCGGGACATTACTCACATGTACCTCAGTGCAGCGGGTCAGGTCTTCGATACCGATTTTCGTTACGTGCGTGAAGTGCGCGATGGTGATTCGGCGGTGTTGGAGTTCGAATGCACCCTGGACGGGATTCACGTCAATGGCATCGATATGATTCAGGCGGCCAATGGCCAGATCACCGAGTTCAAGGTGATGGTTCGCCCGCTGAAAGCCGTGAATAAAGTGCACGAAAAAATGATGGCCATGTTGGAAGCGTTGAAAAGTGCATCGTGAAGATAGCCTGCCCCATGTTTTCGCTGATATCAGGGCTAGCGCCCCCTAGGGTTTCCCATGACGACTGAATCCGCGAACAGACTGATCATTGGTATCAGCGGCGCCTCCGGCGTGCAGTACGGCGTGCGGGCGCTGGAACTCCTCAAGCCGCTGCCGATTGAAACGCACTTGATTATGAGCAAGTCCGCAGAGCTCACCGTGCACCATGAGCTGGATCAATCGGCCGAGGATATTCGCGCGCTGGCCGATGTGTGGCATCCGGTGCGCAATGTCGGCGCTTCGGTGGCCAGCGGCTCTTTCCGCACGCGGGGCATGTTAATGGCGCCGTGCTCTATCAGGACGCTCGGTGAAATCACATCTGGAGTGACCTCGTCCCTGCTCACACGAGCGGCGGATGTGGTGTTGAAGGAGCGCCGTCGCTTGGTGCTGATGGTCCGCGAAACGCCCCTGCATCTTGGCCATCTCCGCAATATGGCTGCTGTGACTGAGATGGGCGCAATTGTGGCCCCGCCCGTACCTGCTTTTTATGCCAAACCCGATTCGCTGGATGCCGTGATCACCCAGAGTGTGGCAAGGGCGCTGGATCTTTTCGATATTACGGTCTCCGAGACCCATCGCTGGACCGAGTCGTGACCCGCTTCATCGACCGTGCCCGTCAGCAATCGCTGGCGTGGCTGGTGTTCTTTGTGATCGTCGTCGATTTAATTGGTTTCGGCATCGTGATTCCGATCTTGCCCTTTTTATCTCCACAGGTCGGCGGGGGCACCGATGACATCGCTTTTATTCTCGCGACGTACAGCGTCGCTGCAGCTATTGTCGCGCCGATCTGGGGCAGGTTGTCTGACCGAGTCGGCCGGCGGCGAATTCTCGGTATCTGTTTGCTTGGTGGCGCGGTATCCCACTTCCTGCTTGCCATCGCTGACGCACTCTGGCTGGTTTATGCGTCTCGCGCGGTGGCGGGCATGATGGCGGGGGGGGTTCCGGTGGCCACCGCCCTCATCGCGGATGCCAGCACGCCCGAGCAGAGATCGAGGGCCATGGGTTTGATCGGAAGAGCGTTCGGTATCGGCTTGATTCTCGGGCCCGTGATCGGCGGGGTGCTCGCCCGAAGTGAGACAGACTTTATGCTGCCTTGCCTGGTCGCCGGCGTGTTATCGGTCCTCGCCGCCGTGTTGGCGTTTGTGCTCTTGCCAGCAGGTCAGGCCCCGGATGGTCATGCTGAGGCGGTAGCAGAAGATACCCCGCCTGCGCCGCTCCGCGAGATTGTGAAGCGGCCGGGCTTACCTCTTTTTATTTGTCAGTTTTGCTTTCATACCTCGGCGGTGAGCGCCTCGGTCTATCTGTTTCCACTGTGGGTGGCGAATGGTCTTGGCTGGCAGGCGCGTGAGGTAGGATTATTTTTCGGTCTGATCGGCGTCGTCATGGTGCTCACCCAGGGCAATATTCTGGGCCGGATGACGGATCGCTTCGGTAATCTCTGGGTATTGCGCGGCGCGGCCCTCTGCTTCAGTACCTCTCTAGCGTTATCTGCTGTTGCTACTCAGGCCTGGGCAATGGGTGCGCTAGGCCTGTTTCTGTTTTCCGCGGCCACGCTATGCCTGCCGGTGCTGAATACCATTGCCAGCCATTTGGTCACTCCTGCGTCGCGGGGGCAGTTCTTTGGCGTGACGGCGTCTTCGGCTGCCTTCGGTCGGATTCTGGGCCCCTTGGTCGCCGCGGCGTTGTTGGCACAGGGCGGCTATGGGCTGGCCTGGTTGGGGACCAGCGCCGTCGTCCTGCTGGTGGTGATGTGGTCGCTGGTCTTTGGTCATGGGCTCGCAGGCCAACCGACTGATGCCTCACCAGATCTATCGAGGAGCGCCCTATGACGTCGAAGTGCGTGATCAGCCTCGACCTGCCCGAGGATATTGTTGCGCCGTTAAAAGACCAGTTTGATCTGCTCACGTGGTCAGGCAAGGAAGCGATGCCCGAGGTGACGTTACAAGACTGGCTGGCTGATGCCGAGGGTTTGTTGTGTGCGCTGTCCACGCCGATCACGGCATCCGTCATCGCGGGTGCTGCCCAATTAAAGGTGATTTCAACTATCTCTGTGGGCGTTGATCACATCGATCTGGTGGCAGCGACCGCCGCCGGCATTCCCGTCGGGCACACACCGGGCGTTTTGGTGGATAGCACTGCGGACTTGGCAGTGGGGCTGATGATCGCAGCAACCCGCCGTATCGCCGAGGCCGATCGGTGGATGAGAACGGGGCAATGGTCCCAGGGCTGGCAGTCAGACTTGCTGCTGGGAACTGACCTCAGTCAGGCCACTGTCGGCATCGTCGGTCTTGGCCCGATTGGCGAAGCAACCGCCAAGCGCCTTAGCGGGTTTGGCGCCACGATTTTGGGCTGGAACCGCACACCGAAAACCATTGAGGGTGTCGAGATGGTGGACCTCGACGATTTATTCGCTCGTTGCGATATCGTGTCGCTTCACACCGCCCTTACGCCAGAAACGATCCAGATTGCCAGCGGCGAGCGTTTGGCGAGCATGCGTGCTGGTGCCACGCTCATTAATACCGGCCGAGGTGCCCTGATCGATGAAGCGGCGTTAATCGAAGAGTTATCGAGCGGTCGCCTCAGAGCGGGGCTCGATGTGTTTGAGGTCGAGCCACTATCCGCTGATCATCCGCTTTTGAGTCTGGATAACGCGGTGTTACTGCCACATGTGGGCAGCGCCACGTTCTCGACGCGAATGGCCATGGTGACCCGAGCCCTTGAGAACTTGCGGGCCGGGATGGCGGGTGAGTCGTTGCCCTTTTGCGCGAACCCGGAGGTCTGCGGGCTCAGGGAGTAGGGGCGTCGGGTAGCACCCGCAGCGCTCTCGCGATGCCCGGCTCAAGCTTGCGGCGTACTTTGTCCAGATCAGGCTGGTTCTGGTTTTCCACCACTTGACTGATGCTGGCCGACCAGACCGATGCCAGATTGTCGCCATCCTCAAAACTGAGCACCAGGCTCGCGACCTCTCGCGGGCCACTCAGCGCGTAGGCATTGTCCATGACGGCCGGGTCCGGGCTGCGATTAATGACTGAGCTGGTTGGCGTAGGTTTGCGCATGCCGGGGTCTATGCCGCCTTCCAGCCGCGCGCCGAAGGCGTAGCTCACCAGAAAGTCACCACCGGAAGCCTGATACTGGTAGCCCTTTTTTTGCAGCGACACTGACAGCACCTCTCTCACCGTGGTCGAGAGCTGGTATAGCGTTTCCATAGACTGGGGAACACCAGTTGGTACCTCAGCGCGCCAACTGAAGGTTTGATAGCCCTTGCTGGCGAAACGATCTGCCGGCGCCGTGTCCACCTGCATAGTGGTACACCCCAGAGTGCCAATGCACAGCAGGGTGATGGCTGTGCGCCGCAAGCACCTCGTCCAATCGATCATGTTCACGCCGTCACTCGGGCTTCCTGTTACGGGAACCATATCAGTTTCACCATCATGCCGGCGATCGAAAACACGACCACCCAGCGGATCACACGCTCACCACCTTGCAGTGTCAGTCTGGCGCCGAGCCAGCCGCCCAGGGCATTACCTACCGCCATCACGGCACCGATCCACCAGAGCAGCTCGAGTTGGCTGCCAAATACCCACAGCGCAGAGAGTGTGTAGAGCAGGATAATAAAGACTTTGTGGATGTTGGCTGCGACCAGATCTAGTCCCAGCACCCGGTTGAGGATTGGCAGCAGAATGAAGCCCATGCCGATTTGTATGAACCCGCCCCAAAAGCCGGCAGCGACCATCAGAATATGTCCCCAGAGGCGGCGCTGGGGTGTCAGGGGTGAGGCAGCCATTGCTTCGCCTCGACCCGCATCGGTCAGCATGAGAATGAGCACCAGACCCATCACGGCGGCGAGTACCAGGTTGAAGGTGTCGACCGGCAGGCGCACGCCGACGAGTGCGCCCGCCACCGCCCCCGGTACTGCGCACAGCGAGAGCGACAGGATCATGCCGGACCGGGGCAGCCCATGCCGGAGGTAGGTCAAGGCCGCGCTGATGTTCTGCGCGAGGATGGGCAATCGATTAGTGCCGTTGGCGACAGGTCCCGGGACGCCCAGAAAAATCATCACGGGCACCGTAATTACCGAGCCGCCCCCCGCCATCACGTTGATAAAGCCGCCCGCGAGTCCCGCGAGGATCAGCACTCCGATTTCCCACAGCGCGAGGTCCACAATCAGTCGCGCGGTGTCCGCATGGTCACGAATTCCTCCGCCGCCGTGGGATGAATCCCCACGGTGCGGTCAAAGTCGGCTTTGGTGGCCCCCATTTTGAGTGCGATACCCAGTCCCTGGCAGATCTCGCCGGCGTCGGCGCCCACCATGTGGGCTCCCAGCACGCGATCAGACTCGGCATCCACGACCAGCTTCATCATGGTGCGCTCTTCACTGCCGCTAACCGTATGTTTGAGCGGCCGGAAGGTGGACTCGAAAATGGCCACCTTATGTCCCGCGGCGATCGCTTCTTCCTCGCTGAGCCCCACTGTACCGATGGGCGGTTGGCTGAACACCGCGGTCGGGATGGCTTGGTAATCCATGGTCTGGGCCTGACCGCCAAACTGGGTTTGCGCAAAGGCCATCGCCTCGCCAATGGCCACTGGCGTCAGTTCCCAGCCCCCCGTCATATCACCCAGCGCGTAGATGCTGGGTTCTGCGGTTTGAAACGCATCGTCGACCTCAATGTAGCCGGCCTCGGTAAGCGTCACCTCGGTATGCTCGAGTCCCAGCTGCGCAATATTGGGTCTGCGACCTGTCGCGTACAGCACGGCATCGAAGGGCTCATTACCGTCCGAAAGGTGGGCGAGCACGCCACCGGACTGGGACTCCAGCGCCGTGACATGGTGGTTGAAGCGCAAGTCCACATCGCCTTTGCGTATTTCTTCGGCGAGAAATTGGCGAATGTCGTGATCAAAGCCGCGGAGAAACAGTTCGCCGCGATAGCTCTGGACCACGTTGGCGCCCAGGCCCGAGAAGATGCTGGCAAATTCGGTGGCGATATACCCCCCACCCACAATGAGTAGCCGCTCGGGAAAGCGATCCAAATCAAAAATCTCGTTAGAGGTGAGCGCCAGCTCTATGCCAGGGATCTCTGGCATGGTGGGCCAGGTTCCGGTGGCGAGCAGAATCCTCTCGGCGCGGAAGTGGGTCTCTCCCACCACAACCTCTTGTGGTCCGGCGAGCGTGCCGTGGCCCTCGATAATATCGACCCCAGGCGCCTCGAGCAGACGCGCATAAATAGCGTTCAGTCGCGCGATCTCATTAGTTTTATTGTCTCGTAAAGTGTTCCAGTCAAAAGAGACGTCCTCAGCCCGCCAACCAAAACCCGCAGATTCGCGCCAGGCGGCTGCGTACTCGCTGGCGTAGACGTAGAGTTTTTTCGGGATACAGCCCACGTTGACGCAAGTGCCGCCCAACGCGGCCTCTTCTACCACGGCTACCCGTGCGCCAAACTCCGCGCTCTTTCTGGCGGCCCGGACGCCGCCGGAGCCTGCGCCTATGACCATCAGGTCGTAATCAAAATGTTGAGTCATCGATTCACCAAAACCGCGGCGGAACGTGTCGCGTTCTGCAATTTCATAATCTCGGAGCTTCGCTTACAGTCCAGCCCTAAAGGACTAATGAGTGGATGAACTGTAGATCATGCTGATCAATTATTACCCGCGAAGGATACACGCAATCGCCCTATTCGGACTGTTCACGCTGCTGTTTAGCACCTTGAGCTTGTCCAATTCAGATCTGCCCGAGGCGAGTGAATCCAAGCCCCCCGGTAGAATCGAGCTGATTGATTAGTCAGTGATTTACGGTGAGATCACCGACATCCGTGACGGCGAGCTGTAGGTGACGACCGAGTGGATGGGAGACCTTACCAGCGCGCTGTCATCTATTCTGTATCTCGAGTCGGATCAGGATATCGAACTGCTTACGACTGAACAGGAGAAGGTGGCGCTGTCCTATTTAATGGTAGTGGATGGTGAGGTGGTGCTGGACGATGCGGATAATTTGGCTCTCGACCAGTTGGATGTTGCCAACCCCGAGGAATGGGAATAGGGCCATGGCTATCACATCACCGGAAGAGTCACGAGCGCGATCGAATACAACCGGGGTAACACCGAGACAGATAAGCTGAATCTTGATGCGGAGACGATTCTCGAGAGTCTCTGGGACCGTATTACTTTACGCGCTGATTATGAGGAGAGTAGTGCGTTTGTTGTCGATAAAAACGATAACGGCGATCCAATCCTAGACGATGATCGCAACGTGATGAAAACCTGCCAGCCCACAGCAGATAACTGGCGAGTGGAAGGTAAGTACGACTATTTTCTGTCAGACCCGCGTAATTATCTCGGCTTGAACATAGGTTTTCGTTCCAACGTGTTTGCTGATATTGACCGGCGTTCCTACGTCAGCGCTTATTTCGGCCGCAAAATTTTGACCCGCGATACGCTGACCTTCGACGCTGAATTGGGCGTCGGCTATGTCGACACTGACTTTGTCGACACAGGCATTGTGGTTACCGAAGATGAATCTCATACGGGCGCTATCATTAACCTCATCGGCGAAGCGCAGCTCTTCGACAGTAAGGTGACTCTGTATTTCCGCCAGGCAAATATCATTAATCTGGAGTCGGCTGAGAAATCTATCTACCGCAACGCGGTGGGTCTCAGATTCCCGCTATTTTTGGGGCTGGAGGCGGCAGCAGAGGCAACGACCGATTATGACGGTGCCGCAGCAGACGGTAAGGAGAAGCTCGACGAAACGCTAAAATTCCGGATTGGATATACGTGGTAGAACGATTTCGAATGAGTGAGTCGCTCAGTAGCGATGTGGTCTTCCTGCCCCTGGGCGGGTGCGGGGAGATCGGCATGAACTTTAATCTCTTTGGCCATGCTGGCCAGTGGGTCGCTGTGGATTGCGGTATCACGCTGGAGCAGCTGCCGGGTGCACTGAGGCCCTCGGTGCAAATGCCCGACCTTAGCTTCATCGCTGCCCGGCGCGAGCAACTCGCGGGGCTCATTGTGACGCACGCCCACGAGGATCATCTCGGTGCGCTGCCCTATCTTTGGGAACAACTGCGTTGCCCGGTGTATACCACCCCCTTTGCGGCCGCCGTGCTGCGACACAAAACGCGGAGCCGCAGAGGTGTTCTGCCGAGTTCGCTAATCGAAATCGAGCCGGGTGAGGAGATCAAGGTCGGCCCCTTTGATATCGAGTGGATTCCCATCACGCACTCGACCCCTGAGACCTGTGCACTGAGTATTACAACGCCGCAGTCCCGGATATTGCACACGGCAGACTGGAAGATTGATGCCGACCCTGTTGTTGGCGCGGCCTGGTCCTCAAAGCGATTTCGCGAGCTGGGCGATAAAGGGATAGATGCGGTGATCTGCGACTCCACCAACGCATTGCGCGCGGGGCACACGCCTTCCGAGGGTGAGGTCGCGGTTGGTTTGCGTCAGGTCATACAACGATGCGAGGGGCGCGTCGTGGTGGGCTGCTTTTCCAGTAACGTGGCAAGGATGCAAACCTTGGCAAGGATCGCCCAGCTGACAGGTCGTTATCTGGGCGTATTGGGGCGCTCGGCGGCGGGGCTGGCGCGGTGCGCCCAGCAGGTGGGCTTGCTGCCGGAAAACTTCCAGCCCATCCACGCAGAGCATTTGGGGTATTTGCCGCCGGCGGAGGTGCTTGGCGTGGCAACGGGCAGTCAGGGCGAGTGGGGTGCTGCGCTGCATCGCCTCATGATGCAAACGCATCCTGATTTGGCGCTCGAGGCCGGCGATACCGTGATTCTCTCCTCCAAGACGATTCCGGGCAACGAGGCTTCGGTGCAGCGCCTGATTGAAGGCTTGCGCGACCGCGATATCGAGGTGATCTCTGCAGATGAGAGTGAGCAGACGCTGCACGCATCAGGCCACCCCTGCCAGGGGGAGCTGGCGGACCTTTATCAGATTCTGAAACCGACTTTGGCGATTCCGGTGCATGGCGAGGCTGAGCATATGAAGGCCAACGCCAGCGTGGCGCGGGAGAGTGGTGTCGACGTCACCTTAACGGGAACAAATGGCGATCTCTTCTATCTAAGCCCCACGCCGGGCGTACGCCGGCGCTACGCCCACGTGGGGCGCCTGCGATGGTGTGAGGAAACAGAGCGACTGGTTGTCGTCACCTGAGTGTCGCTAACCGTGACGCTCAGGCTGAATCAGGGCGCGTCTTCCATACCCGTCGAGCGTCGAGCGTCGGGCAGCGGCGCGCTCAGCATCGGCGGTATTGATCCAGCGCTAGGTCAGGTAGTACTTGAAGATGTTGGAAACGTAATGCACCGTTTCTCGCCCCACCTGCTCCGCTCCGATCACCTCGACGTTATCGAACCACAGATTAGGGTTATAGCCCCTTTCACCCGCTTCGCGCCGCAGCTGGCGAATCCGCCCGGGTCCCGCGTTGTAAGAGGCCAGTGCCAGCAAGCAGTGACCGCATGGAGAGACGTTTCCTGATCGATCGGGCGGGTGGGGTTGTCCTCTGCGGGTTGTGTCATGGTGCCGGCTTCAATGAGGGGTCACCCCATCCGACAGTCCAACACCAACTTACCAAAATGCGTGCCCAAGCGCATATGTTCGTGGGCCTCTAGCACGTCAGCCAGAAAGTAAGCCGTATCGACGATGGGCTGAATATCGCCCGTTATGACTCGCGGCCATATGCGATCACGAATGGCACTGAAGCAACGCGCTCGCTCCGCGGTGTCGAGTCTGCGTAGCGTGCTACCTGTCAGAGTCAGTCGCTTCATAAACAGTGTGGCGAGGTTGATCTCGCTCTGTATGCCCCGCATCACGCCAATACTCACAATACGACCGTCGGGGGCGGCGAGATCCAGATTGGCCTGCATCAGATCGCCTCCTGCAATATCCAGAATGACATCAATCTGGCCGCCATAGCCCGCGCCGGTGAACTGTTCGGCGAGGTTGCCCTCGCGATGATTCGCTACGAACGATGCACCAAGTGCCTTCACCGCTTCACATCGCGCCGCTGAGCCCGCGGTGGAGATTACTTTCGCACCAATCGCCGCGGCCAACTGGATGCCGATCGAGCCGATGCCACTGCTGCCTCCGTGGATCAGCACCGTCTCACCCGCTGACAGCTGGCCACGCTCTATGATGTTGTACCAGACGGTCAGCAGCGCCTCGGGCAGGGCGGCGCCCTGCTCAGTCGATAGGTTTTCCGGCAGGGAGAGGCAGTGGTCCTCGCGAGCGATGGCATGGGATGCATAGCCGCCGCCATG